>JACDJC010000186.1_pt1 | contig 80995 bp, 77 predicted proteins | sample 7454191 | NCBI WGS metagenome assembly JACDJC01 (sample SAMN14253291, study PRJNA609438) | sludge metagenome | isolation source: sludge after 25d culture with pyrite and EDTA | collected 2018-12-20 | reverse complement strand
CGGTGCGGCCGATGCGGTGGATGTAGTCCTCGGCGTTGTACGGCAGGTCGTAGTTGATCACGGCCGGCAGCTCTGCAATGTCGAGGCCGCGCGCGGCAACGTCGGTGGCCACCAGCACGACCGTCTCGCCCTTCTTGAACGCGTCGAGCGTCGCGAGGCGCTCCTGCTGCGACTTGTCGCCGTGGATCGCCGCCGCGTTCAGGCCGTCGCGCTCGAGCTGGCGCGCCAGGCGTCCGGCGCCGATCTTCGTGTTGGTGAAGACGATCACCTGCGCCAGCTGGCGGTCGCGCACGAGTTGCGCAACGGCCGCGCGCTTCGCCTCGAGATCGGCGACGCGATAGACGCGCTGCTCGACGTTCTCCGCGGCCGCGTTGCGGCGCGCCACCTCGATCACCTGCGGATCGTTCAGGAAGGTCGACGCGAGCCGGCGGATGTCGCTGGAGAAGGTCGCCGAGAACATCAGGTTCTGCCGCCGTTCGGGCAACGCATGGAGGATGCGCTGGATGTCGGGCAGGAAACCCATGTCGAGCATGCGGTCGGCCTCGTCGAGGACGAGCATCTCGGCCTGTCCGAGCGAGACCGTTTTCTGCCCCATGTGATCGAGCAGGCGCCCGGGGGTGGCGATCAGCACCTCGCAGCCCTGGCGCAGCGCCGCGATCTGCGCCTTGATGTCGACGCCGCCGAAGACGACCGCCGAACGCAGCCCGGTGTGCCGGGCGTACTGGCGAACGTTTTCATGGATCTGGTCGGCCAGCTCGCGCGTCGGGGCGAGAATGAGAGCGCGCACCGGATGCCGGGCCGGGGAGGCGCTCGCATTGGCGTGCGGCATCAGCCGCTGCAGGATCGGCAACGCGAAGCCGGCGGTCTTTCCGGTTCCGGTCTGCGCAGCGCCCATGACGTCGCGCCCTTGCAGGACGACCGGAATCGCCTGCTCCTGGATCGGGGTGGGTTCGCGATAGCCGAGTTCGGTGACGGCGCGAAGGATCGGTTCGGCGAAGCCGAACGAGTCGAAAGTCTTGCTCAATAGGATTGCAGGATTGCAGGATTGCCGCAGAAGACCGCGGCAGTCGGGGCACGCGGCGGGTCGAAAGGGTTATTGTCCGCCTTTCGGCCGACGAAGGCAAAGCCGGACAGCGAGGACGAACCACCGAACACCCGAACACCGAACACCGTTTCCTGCGTCGGCGCGCCCGGGCCCGCTGCTTGCTTACCCCGCGTCACCCGCGTCACCCGCGTCACCCCGCAAGCCTCGACGTCGCCCCGAGTCCTCACCCTCGCTCACCCTCCTCTTCGCTTCGACCATGCGCGTCGTGCACGGCGGTCTACCGATTCTCCTGGCGCTGTGCCTCGGCGTGCTGCTTGCCGGCTGCCAGTCGTTGCTGCCGAAAGCCTCCGACACGACGCAGGTGCCGTGGAAGACCTTCGACGAAGCCCGGGCGGCGGTCGAGGCGATCGAGCCCTTCCGGACGCGCAAGTCGGCGCTGATCGCCGACGGCTTCAACCCGGTTCACAACCCTTCGGTGACGATCCTGTCGTACCCGGAGATCGTCCAGCGTTTTTCGGCCGGCAACGCCCTGCGCCGCGACGAGTACGAGCAGGGGATCCGCAACTGCCTGGTCGCCGGCAAGGCGTGCACCGGCTACCAGATCGCCGTCAAGCGAGTGAAGCACGACCGCATCGGCAATTTCTGGCTCGACCTGCTCGGATTCGTTCGCCGCACCAACATCACCGGATGGAACTTCAACGCGCTGATCCTGTTCGTCGACGACCAGGTGGTCTACACGAGCTACAGCGGGCAGCCGAAGATGAACGAGATGCAGGTTCGTCGCAATCCGCTCGGGCCGCTGCAGAGCATCGGCGACGCGATTCGAGTGCGCTGACAAGCGCTGCACCGGGCGACTGCACCGAGCGGCCCGCCGCTATACTGGCCGGCCTCGACCGGACGACGATGCAAGACCTTCCCGAATACGCGCGGCGACGCACCTTCGCCATCATTTCGCACCCCGACGCGGGCAAGACGACGCTCACCGAGAAGCTGCTGCTGTTCTCGGGCGCGATCCAGATCGCCGGCAGCGTGAAGGCGCGCAAGGCGAGCCGGCACGCCACCTCCGACTGGATGGAGATCGAGAAGCAGCGCGGCATCTCGGTGGCGAGTTCGGTGATGCAGTTCGTGCATCGCGATCGCGTCGTCAACCTGCTCGACACGCCGGGCCACCAGGATTTCTCCGAGGACACCTATCGGGTGCTCACCGCGGTCGACGCCGCGCTGATGGTGATCGACGCGGCCAACGGAATCGAGGCGCAGACGTTGCGGCTGCTGAAGATCTGCCGCAGCCGGGACATCCCGATCCTCACTTTCGTGAACAAGCTCGACCGCGAGGTGCGCGGCCCGCTCGAACTGCTCGACGAAATCGAGCACGAACTGGGGATGACGCCGATCCCGTTCACCTGGCCGATCGGCATGGGCAACCGCTTTCGCGGCATCTACGACTTTCGCAGCTCGCGCGTGCATCGTTTCCGCCCCGGCATGGACCGCCTCGGCGGCGACGACGAGCAGGTCGATCCGTCGGATCCGCAGCAGGCCGAATCGCTCGGTGCGCCCTGGCGCGACGCCGAGCCCGAGATCGAGCTCGTGCGCGGCGCCACGCCGCCGTTCGATCGCGCCGAATTCGTCGCCGCGCGGCAGACGCCCGTGTTCTTCGGCTCGGCGATCAACAACTTCGGCGTCGCCGAAGTGCTCGACGCGATCGTCGACCTGGTTCCGATGCCCGGCCCGAAGCACGCCGACGAGCGCATGGTCGCGCCCGACGAGCCGCGCTTCACGGGGGTCGTGTTCAAGGTGCAGGCGAACATGGATCCGCAGCACCGCGACCGTGTCGCCTTCGTGCGCGTGTGCTCGGGGCGTTTCGAGCGCGGCATGCAGCTGCTCAACACGCGCACGAAGCGACCGCTTCGTCCGCACAACGTGGTCACGTTCCTGTCGCAGCGTCGGGACCTCGTCGACGAGGCGTATCCGGGCGATGTGATCGGCATCCCGAACCACGGCACGCTGAGCCTGGGCGACACGCTCACCGAAGGCGAGACGCTGCACTTCAGCGGACTGCCGTTCTTCGCACCGGAATCGTTCCGCACGATCGAGGTCGTCGACCCGATGAAGGCCAAGCAGCTGCGCGCGGCGCTGGCACAACTCGGCGACGAGGGGGCGATCCAGGTCTTTCGACTCGACGGCGGCGCGCAGTTGCTGCTCGGCGCAGTCGGCGAGCTGCAGTTCGAGGTCGTCGCGCACCGGCTACGCGTCGAATACAACGTCGCGGCCCGCATCGCGCCGGCCGCCTACACCATGGCGCGCTGGCTCGACGCCGACGACGAAAGCGTCGTCGCGCGCTTCATCGAGCAGAACGCCTCGCGCATCGCCCTCGATGCGGCCGATGCGCCGACCTGGCTCGTGCGCTCGCCGCACGAGATCACCGTCGCGCAGGAGCGCTGGCCGCAGCTGCGCTTCAGCGCCATGCGCGAGCGCGGCGGCGCACGATTCACGCTGGTCGATCACGCCGCCTGACGGCGCCGGAGGCAGACATGCGTTGGCGTGGGCAGCGCGAGAGCGCGAACGTCGAGGATCGCCGGGGCCTGCCGATCTCGCGCGCTGCCGGCGGACTGGGGATCGGAACCGTCGTCGTCGCGTTCGTTGCCGCATGGTTCCTCGGCATCGACCCGGGCATGCTGCTGGGCATGCTCTCGGGTGGCGAAGCGCCGACGACGGCACGGCAAAGCACGCCGACAGGCGCCGGCGGCCCGCCGACCGACGACGAAGGCCGTTTCGCCGCGGTCGTGCTCGCCAGCACCGAAGACGCCTGGTCGCAGATCTTCCGGCAGGCGGGCGGCACCTATCGACCGCCTCGACTGGTGCTCTTCGAGCAGCGCGTCGACACCGCCTGCGGACTGGCCGGCGCCGCCTCGGGACCGTTCTACTGCCCGGGCGACCAGCGCCTGTACCTCGATCTGGGCTTCTTCCGCGTGCTGGGCGAGCGCCTGGGCGCCGAGGGCGATTTTGCCCGCGCCTACGTGATCGCGCACGAGGTGGGACACCACGTGCAGAACCTGCAGGGAACGATGCAGCAGATGCAGGCCGCGCGAAAGCAGGTCTCGGAGGCGCAGTACAACGCGCTGTCGGTGCGGCTGGAGCTGCAGGCCGACTGCTACGCCGGCGTGTGGGCAAAGCGCTCGCAGCAGGCGCGCGACTGGCTCGAGCCCGGCGACATCGAGGAGGCAATCGACGCGGCGGCGGCGGTCGGCGACGACCGGCTGCAGCGAAGGGCGCAGGGAACGGTGGTGCCCGAGACCTTCACGCACGGCTCGTCGGCACAGCGCGTGCGCTGGTTCCGCACCGGAATCGAAAGCGGCGACCCGCAGGCGTGCGATACCTTCGCCGGCGGTCGATCGGCGCGGCCGCTCGAGGGCCGGCGCGGTTGATCAGCGCAGCCGCTCGACGGCCGGCGCTGCCTCGACCTTCATCGCATCCTGTACGGCGCTCACGCCGCCGGTGCTGCGCGCGATCGACAGGGCGCGGTGCGCCACGGCCTGCGTGCTGACGTTCCCCGACAGGTTGGCGATGCCGCGCGTGACGGCGATGTCGATCGGCTGGGCCTGCGTCAGGTGGTCGTTGGCAAGCGCAACGCGCACGCGCTCGGCGATCTGCTGATCGATCGAAACCTCGGCAGCTGTGCGCGGCTGCGGTGGATCCTCGGTAGCCGGCGTCAACGCCGGCGGCGCAGTCGGTGAAGCGGCGTGGGGCGCCGCGAGCGGAGCCGCAGGTGTCTTCGCGTCGGTGGCCGCCGGCGCGCCGGTGCTGCGCTCGTTCGACTGCGCCAGCACGACGGCGGCGCAAAGCAGCACCGACGATGCGACCAGCCCCGAAGCGAACCAGCGCGACAGCTGCTTCTCGGTGAATCGCGTCTGGAAGGTCTTCATTCTGCCTGTTCCTGCCGACGGAATCGATGCGACGGATGTCGGTGCCAGCAAGCGAAATGCCCGCCGCCGCGGCGCTCCGCCGGAGAATCACCGGAAAACAATCCGTAGACGCGCCGCAAAACCGGAAATTCGGGCGCGTCGATTGCGGCCGCCCGGATCCCGATGACCGGAGCCTCGCCGCCGATGCCGCATCCCGAACCGCTACGGCAGTACCGCGAGAAACGCGACTTCCGCGTCACCGACGAACCCGCGGGCAGCCCGCAGCGGCAGCCGGCGACCGCCGTCGAGCGCACCTTCGTCGTGCAAAAGCATGCCGCGCGACGGCTGCACTACGACTTCCGGCTCGAGCTCGACGGGGCACTCGCGAGCTGGGCGGTGCCGAAAGGGCCCAGCCTCGATCCGCAGGTGAAGCGCATGGCCGTGCACGTCGAGGACCATCCGCTCGAGTACGCCGACTTCGAGGGCACGATCCCGCCGAAGCAGTACGGCGCGGGAACGGTGATCGTCTGGGACCGTGGAACCTGGATCCCCGAAGGCGACCCGCGTGCGGGCTACCGCGACGGAAAGCTGAAGTTCGAGCTGCGCGGCGAGAAGCTGCGTGGGCGCTGGACGCTGGTGCGCATGCACGGCCACGGCGACGAGCGGCAGGAGCCGTGGCTGCTGATCAAGGAGCGCGACGGTTTCGCGCGGCCGGAAGACGATTATTCGATCGTCGACGCGCTGCCGGGCAGCGTTCTGCAGGCGCACGAGGAAACTTCGTCGATGCCGGCGCAGGCGCGCAGGGCGCCGCTGCCCGACGCGCTCGAGCCGCAACTCGCCACGCTGGTGGAGGCGGCGCCGACGTCGGGCGCGTGGAGCTGGGAGATGAAGTTCGACGGTTACCGGCTGCTCGCGCGCGTCGCCGATGGCGACGTGCGACTGGTCACGCGCAACGGCCGCGACTGGACGCAGCGAATGCCATCGCTCGCACGCGAGCTCGCCGCGCTCGGGTTGCGCTCGGCGTGGCTCGACGGCGAGATCGTCGTCGCCGACGCCGACGCCGTCCCCGATTTCCAGCAGCTGCAGAACGCCTTCGACAGCGCACGCACCGACGACATCGTCTATTACCTGTTCGACCTGCCGTTCTTCGCGGGCCACGACCTGCGCAAGGTGCCGCTGCACGAACGCCGCGCGCTGCTGCGCGCGTGGCTTGCCGAGCACCGGTCCGGGCGCATCCGCTTCAGCGAAGACTTCCGCGCCCCGCCAGAGGAACTGTTGCGTTCGGCCTGCGAGCTCGGCATGGAGGGACTCATCGGAAAGCGCACCGACTCGACCTACGTCGGGCGTCGCTCGCCGTCGTGGATCAAGCTCAAGTGCACGAACCGGCAGGAGTTCGTCGTCGGCGGATACACCGAGCCGCAAGGCTCGCGCAGCGGGTTCGGCGCGCTGCTGCTCGGCGTGTACGACGACGACGGCGCACTGCGCTATGCCGGAAAGGTCGGCAGCGGCTTCGACGAGTCGCGCCTGCGCGCGCTGTCTGCGCGGCTGCAGGCGCTCGGGACGCAGGACTCGCCGTTCGCGCAGCGCGTTCGCGAGCGCGGCGCGCACTGGGTGCGCCCGGAGCTCGTCGCGGAAGTCTCGTTCACGCAGTGGACGACCGACGGGCGCATCCGCCATCCGGTGTTCCGCGGCCTTCGCGACGACAAGCCCGCCAGCGCGATCCGCCGCGAGCGTGCCAGCGACGAAGCCGCCGTCGCGACGCAGGCTTCAGCGCCGGATCCGCGCGTCGAGCGGCTGCTCGCCCGCGTGCGCGTGAGCCACCCGCGACGGATCATCGACGCGTCGAGCGGCATCACGAAGCTCGAGCTCGTTCGCCACTACGCGCTCGTCGCGCCGGCGATGATGCCGCACCTGCAACGCCGACCGGTGGCGCTCGTGCGCGCGCCCGACGGCATCGACGGACAGCGCTTCTTCCAGAAGCACGCGAGCACGTCGGCAATGCCCGGCGTGCGCTCGTTCGACCCGAAGTACGACCCCGGGGAAGAGCCGCTGATCGGGATCGCCGGCGAGAAAGGGCTCGTCACCGCCGCGCAGATGAACATGATCGAGGTGCACACCTGGAACGCGACGACGCGCGCGATCGAGAAGCCCGACCGGATGATCTTCGACCTCGACCCCGGCGAAGGCGTGCAGTTTCCCGCGGTGCGCGAGGCCGCGCAACTCGTGCACGCGCTGCTCGACGAACTCGGGCTCGCCGCTTTCGTGAAGACCAGCGGCGGCAAGGGCCTGCACGTCGTCGTGCCGATCTCGCCGAAGCACGGCTGGAAGACCGTGAAAGGACTGTCCCGCGCGATCGTCGTGCACCTCGCGCGCACCCTGCCGGATCGCTTCGTGGCGAAAAGCGGCCCGTCGAATCGCAAGGGCCGCATCTTCGCCGACTACCTGCGCAACGGACGCGGCGCGACGACGGTCGCAGCGTGGTCGGCGCGCGCGCGGCCCGGCATCGGCGTTTCGGTTCCGCTGTCGTGGGACGAGTTGCCTGCGGTGACGAGCGCGGCGCAATGGACGCTGCGCAACGTCGAGGCGCGGCTCGCAATGCCCGATCCGTGGGCGGCGTACGCGAGAACGCGGCAGACGATCGACGCGGCGATGCGAGCCCTGGATTTCGCGGCGGGTCGCGACTGAATCAGGCGCGCGAAGAGACGCGTGAAGAGCGGGCTTCGGCGATCGTCTGACGCGCACCGAAGCGATCGCCGACCCAGCCGGCGACCAGGAAGGCGGCCGGGATCAGCACCAGCCCATACGTCAGCCAGTGGCCGTAGACGCCCTCGGGGCCGTACGGTTCGCTCGCCAGGTGCCACCAGGCGTTGTCGAGCCCCGGCAGCAACCCTGCCTCGCTGAACTCGTGAAACGCGTAGATGACGAGCTGCACCGAAAACAGCACCATGAACGCCGCCGTCACCTGGAAGAAGTGCGCCAGGTTCACCCGCCGGCCGTAGCGCGACCAGGCCCAGGCCATCGCGCCGGCGCACAGCACGCCGATCGAGCCGCCGACGAACATGTCGCGCTGCTCGGCGCTGGCGGCGAGCGCGGCCAGCATCGTCGCGGTCTCCACCCCTTCGCGGCCGACCATCAGGGCGGCGAACGCGAACACCGCGAGCGCCGCGGCCAGGCCCGAGCGGCGCGATGCCGAATCGAGCCGCGCACCGATCTCGCTCTTCATGCGTCGGCCATGGCGCAGCATGTGCACCGTGCAGCTGACGACGAGCACGGCGGCCGACGCCGCGAGCCAGCCTTCGGTGGCCGGCGTGAGCGCGCCCACGCGCGACAGCACGATGCCCAGCAGGACGCTGCCGGCAACCGCGAGCGCCACGCCGGCACGCAGCGGCGCAAGCAGTTGCGCACGCCCGGTCTGGCGCAGGAACGCCGCGCTGATCGCGACGATCAGGAAGGCTTCGAGCCCCTCGCGAAAAGTGATCATCAGCGTCGCGTACATGGCATTTCGCTCCTCGCGTTGCGGCAAGCGGCCAGTTTACGCGAATCGTTCTCATTCTGGCGGTTGCCAACGCCAATTCTTGACTTCGGGCAAGTCCTCGCCATGTTCGGTGACCCAGCGCCGGTGCCGGTCGATCGTGCGCTCGTAGCGCTCGCGCGCCTGCCGGGCCAACGGCGACAGGCGCGGTACGCGCAGGATCGCGTCGCGGGCGAGGCGGAAGCGGTCGAGGCCGTTGAGCACGACCATGTCGAAAGGCGTCGTCGTCGTACCCTCGTCGCGGTAGCCGTGCACGTGCAGGTGTTCGTGGTTGCGGCGCTTGTACGTGAGGCGGTGCACCAGCCCCGGGTACCCGTGGAAAGCGAAGATCACCGGCCGATCGACGCCGAAGATCGCGTCGTAGCGCTCGTGCGCGAGCCCGTGCGGATGCTCGTCGTTCGACTGCAGCGTCATCAGGTCGACGACGTTGACGACGCGGATCCGGATATCGGGCACCGCTTCGCGCAGCAGCATCGTCGCCGCCAGCGTCTCCATCGTCGGCACGTCGCCCGCGCAGGCCATCACGACGTCGGGTTCGCCGGCTGCGTCCTCGTCGCTCGCCCACTTCCAGATGCCGACGCCGGCCGTGCAGTGCGCGACCGCGGCGTCGATGTCGAGCCATTGCCATTCCGGCTGCTTGCCGGCGACGATGACGTTGACGTAGTTCCGGCTGCGCAGGCAGTGATCGGCCACCGACAGCAGGCAGTTCGCATCGGGCGGCAGGTAGATGCGCGCGAGGTCGGCTTTCTTGTTGGCGACGTGGTCGAGGAAGCCGGGGTCCTGGTGCGAGAAGCCGTTGTGGTCCTGGCGCCAGGCGTGCGAGGTCAGCAGGAAGTTCAACGAAGCAATCGGCGCACGCCACGGGATCTGGCGACTGACCTTCAGCCACTTCGCGTGCTGGTTGACCATCGAGTCGACGATGTGGATGAACGCTTCGTAGCTCGAGAACAGGCCGTGCCGGCCGGTGAGCAGGTAGCCCTCGAGCCAGCCCTGCAGCAGTTGCTCGCTGAGCACTTCCATCACGCGCCCGTCGGGCGCGAGATGCTCGTCGGCGTCGATGACCTGCGCAACCCACGTCTTGCCGGTCGCCGCGTACACGGCGTCGAGCCGGTTCGATGCCGTTTCGTCGGGGCCGAAGAGGCGGAAGTTCGCGTTCGCCGCGTTGCGCTCGAAGACGCCGCGCAGGAAGCCGCCGAGCACGCGCGTCGACTCGTGCCGTTCGGCGCCCGGTTGCGACAACGGCAGCGCATGGGCGCGAAAGTCGGGCAATTCGAGCGCGACCAGCAGTTCGCCGCCGTTGGCGTGCGGATTCATCCCCATGCGACGGGCGCCCGCCGGCGCGAGCGCGACGATCTCGTCGACCGGCCGGCCTTCGCCGTCGAAGAGTTCGTCGGGCCCGTAGGAACGCATCCACCGCTCGAGCAGCCGCAGGTGCTCGGGCTTGTCGAAGCCGGCGAAAGGCACCTGGTGCGCCCGCCACGTCCCCTCGACGCGTTCGCCGTCGACCCGATCGGGACCGGTCCAGCCCTTGGGCGACTGCAGCACGATCATCGGCCAGCGCGGTCGGTCGAAGCGCGCTGCGCCCGACCGCTCGCGCGCGCCCGCCGCGCGCAGGGCGCTCGGCACGCGCTGCTCGCGCGCATCGCGCTGGATTTGCCGGATGCGCGAGAACACGACTTCGAGCGTCGCGGCCATGCGCAGGTGCATCTCGCGCGGATCGTCGCCGCAGACGAAATGCGGCTCGTAGCCGTAGCCTCGCAGCAGCTCGCCGAGCTCGTCGTTGCCGATGCGCGCCAGCAGCGCCGGATTGGCGATCTTCCAGCCGTTCAGGTGCAGGATCGGCAGCACCGCACCGTCGCGCGACGGGTCGATGAACTTGTTCGAATGCCAGCTCGTCGCCAACGTCGCCGTTTCCGCCTCGCCGTCGCCGACCACGCAGGCGACGACCAGCCCGGGATTGTCGAAGGCCGCACCCCAGGCGTGGGCCAGCGAGTAGCCGAGTTCGCCGCCCTCGTGGATCGACCCCGGCACTTCGGCGGCGACGTGGCTCGGCATTCCGTACGGCCACGAGAATTGCCGGAACAGTTTGCGCATGCCCTCGGCGTCGCGCGTCACCGCGGGATAGCGCTCGGTGTACGAACCCTCGAGCCACGTGTTCGCCACCGCCGCGGGTCCGCCGTGCCCCGGTCCGACGATCCAGATCATGTCGAGATCGTGGTCGCGGATCATCCGGTTCAGGTGCGCGTAGACGAAATTCAGGCCCGGCGTCGTGCCCCAGTGCCCGAGCAGACGCGGCTTGACGTGCTCGCGAGCCAAAGGCTGCGCCAGCAGCGGATTCGCCCGCAGGTAGATCTGCCCCACCGACAGGTAGTTCGCTGCACGCCACCACAGGTCGATCCGGCGCAGCGTCGCGTCGTCGAGGCGTGTTGCCCGGCTCATCGCGCCCTCCCCAGCGCCGCGTCGACGAGCGACTGCGCCTGCGCGAGTATCTCGCGCAGGTGCGCGTCGCCGACGAAACTCTCGGCGTAGATCTTGTAGATGTCCTCGGTGCCCGACGGCCGCGCGGCGAACCAGCCGCGCTCGGCGACGACCTTGATGCCGCCGATCGGCGCGTCGTTTCCCGGCGCACGATCGAGCACGGCGAGCACGGGCTCTCCGGCCAGCGACGCGACGTCCACCGCGTTCGCGCGCAGCGCGCCGAGCGCGGCTCGCTGTGCCTCGTCGGCCGGTGCGTCGACGCGATCGGAATACGCGCGGCCCAACTCCGATTCGAGCGCCGCGTACGACCGCGCGGGATCGTGCCCGTCGCGTGCCGTGATCTCGGCGGCGAGCAGCGCAAGCGCGATGCCGTCCTTGTCGGTCGTCCACACCGAGCCGTCGCGGCGCAACATCGACGCGCCGGCGCTCTCCTCGCCGGCGAAGCCGAGCGAGGCGCCGAGCAGGCCGTCGACGAACCACTTGAACCCGACCGGCGTCTCGACGACGCGCCGGCCGAGCCTGGCCGCGACGCGATCGAGCATCGCCGTGCTCACCAGCGTCTTGCCGAGCGCGGCATCGCGCGGCCAACGATCGCGCGCGGCGAACAGCGAATGCGCGACCACCGACAGGTAATGATTGGCCGGCATCAGTCCGGCGCCCGGCACGACGATGCCGTGCCGGTCGTGGTCGGTGTCGCAGGCGAAGGCGACGTCGTAGCGCTGCTGCAGCGACAGCAGGCGCTTCATCGCCCACGGCGAAGACGGATCCATGCGGATGCGGCCGTCGCGGTCCGCCGTCATGAACGCGAAGCGCGGGTCGACCTCTTCGCTGACGACGTCGAGGTCGATGCGGTAGCGCTCGGCGATCGCGCTCCAGTAGTGCACGCCCGCGCCGCCGAGCGGATCGACGCCCAGGCGCAGCCCGGCACCGCGTATCCGATCGAAATCGACGACCGCGCCGAGGTCGTCGACGTAAGCGCGGCGAAAATCGTGCTCGCGCACCCGTTCCGAGGCACGCGCGCGATCGAAGCCGATGCGGCGAACGTCGCGCAGCCCGCTCTCGAGGTGCGCGTTCGCCCGCCGCTCGATCGTGGCGGTGAGATCGCTCTGCGCCGGACCGCCGTGCGGCGGGTTGTACTTGAAGCCGCCGTCCTCCGGCGGATTGTGCGACGGCGTCACGACGATGCCGTCGGCGCGCGCGGCCGACGCGTCGCGATTCCAGCCGAGAATCGCGTGCGATACCGCCGGCGTGGGCGTGTAGTCGGTGCCCGCCGCGACGCGCACCGCGACGTCGTTGGCGACCAGCACGCGAAGCGCGCTTTCGAAGGCCGGCTGCGACAGCGCGTGCGTGTCGATGCCGATGAACAGCGGCCCGTCGACGCCGCGCGCGCCGCGCTCGTCGCAGATCGCCTGCGCGATGGCCAGCACGTGCCACTCGTTGAAGGTGCCGCGCAGCGACGTGCCGCGGTGCCCCGACGTGCCGAAGCGCACGCGCTGCTCCGGCACGGACGGATCGGGTCTTCGGTCGAAGTAGGCGGTGCGCAACGCGTCCGTGTCGGCCAGCGCCGATTCGGGCAGTCGCTCGCCGGCGCCCGGCGCGGCCGGGGCGCTCATGCGAGCGACTCCGACAATGCGGCGAAGTCGGCGATCGCGTCGATCGAGCGATCGGCCGGCGCATGCGCGTCGATCTGCCGCCGCTCGAACGCGTAGTGCCCCTGGCGGACGAAGACCGTGCGCACGCGCTCGCCCCATTGCCGCTTCATCGCGTCGAGCACGCGCATCTTGTCGTCGACCATCACGTAGCGCTGCGCCTGGCAGCGCCGTTCGATCTCGCGCAATGCGTTCTCCTTGTGAACGAAGATCAGCACCTGGCCGTGGACGGCATCCCACAGTTTCGCTCGGCGGATCTTGCGCGGCTGCATCACCCCGTCGCCGTCGGAGACGATCCACGTCGATCCGCGCACGCCGGCCGCGCGCAGCGCGTCGAAAGCCCCGGCGAACACGTGCTCGCCGAAAGGGAAATCGAGCAGGAAGTCGCCGAGCACGAGCCAGCGCGGGTCGTGGCCTTCGTCGCTCCACACGCGCTGCACGGCGCCGAGGTAGTCGGCGTAATCGCGCTCGGCGCGCACCGCTTCGTAGGCGCGGCGAAAGCGCGCCGATGCGCCGGCGCCCACGTGGGCGTCGATCCACTGCGCGTAGCGGCGCTCGGCGGCGTCGTTGTCGAACAGCGTGTTGTCGACGTCGAAGAGGAAGGCGACCTCGTCGGGCACTTCGCTGCGCCGCCTTCCGCTCAACCGCCGGAAGTCCCGGCTCCCCCGGACTTCAGCACCTCGTCGCGCACTTTCGACACTTCCTGCGCATCGACCTCCGGCGCTCGATTGCCCCAGTCGTTGCGAATGTAGTTCACGACCGCCGCGACGTCCTCGTTGCCCAGCTTCCAGTCGAAAGCCGGCATCGCGAAGCCGGTGATCTTCTCGGGCGTCTTCACGGCGGCAGCGCCCGCCAGGACGATGTGCAGCAGCGTATCGGCGTTGGCCGACTGCACCGCCGAGCTGCCGGCCAGGGCGGGGAAGATGCCCGGAAGGCCCTTGCCGTCCTCCATGTGGCAGCCGGTGCAGTTGTCCACGTAGACCGCCCTGCCGCGCGCGTAGCGCCGAGCGCCGTCGCGCTTCGCTTCGTCCGGCGCGCGTGCGCCCGCGGGTGCGGGAAGATCCTTCAGGTAGACGGCGATCGCGGCGAGATCGTCGTCGCCCAGGTACTGCGTCGAATGCCGGATCACGTCGCCCATCGGGCCGCCGGCGGTGGAGTGCGCGTTGGCGCCGGTCTTCAGGTACTGGACGATTTCGTTCCGGCTCCAGTTGCCCAGCCCTTCGCGCAGGCCGCCGGCCAGCGACGGGGCGTACCAGCGTTCGCCGAAGTCGCCGCCCTGCAGTCGCTCGTCGCGCTTCGGGCCGCCGAGCACGCTCTTGTCGGTGTGGCACGCACCGCAGTGCCCGAGCCCCTCGACGAGGTAGGCGCCGCGGTTCCATTGCGCCGACCGCTCGGGATCGGGCCGGTATTCGCCTTCGTGGAAATACAGCTGGTTCCAGCCCGCCATCACGACGCGCATGCTCAGCGGCCACGGCAACTCGGGCTCCTTGTCGGCCTGGCGCACCGGTTCGATGGTGTCGAGATAGGCCTTGATCGCACGCACGTCTTCGCGCGTGACCTTCGTGAACCAGGGATACGGAAACGCCGGGTACAGGTGCTCGCCGTCGCGGCGAACGCCGCGGTGCATCGCCTGGTACAGGTCGTCGACCGAATACTTGCCGATGCCGGTCTGCTCGTCGGGCGTGATGTTCGTCGAATAGATCGTGCCGAAGGGCGTGGCGATGGGCAGTCCGCCGGCGAACGGCTTGCCGCCGGCGTTCGTGTGGCAGGCCTCGCAGTCGCCGGCCTGCACCAGGTACCTGCCGCGCTCGATCGTCGTGAACGTGGTGCCCTGTGCAACGAGATCGGCGGGCGCGAGGAACGCGCCCGCGGCAGCCGTCGCTGCCCACAGCACCGATCGCTTCCATGCCTGCATGGTTTCGACTCCTTCGCTCGCTATGTGCGCACCAGCGGCTGCCCCGGGTTCTTCAGGTAGCGCGTGCGGATCGCGTCGGCCGCCCAGTACGCGAGCGCACCGACCGTGCCGGTGGGGTTGTAGCCGTGGTTCTGCGGGAACACCGAAGCGCCGAGAACGAACAGGTTCGGCACGTCCCACGACTGCAGGTATCGATTGACCACGCTCGTCTTCGGATCGTCACCCATCGCGGCACCGCCCGTGTTGTGCGTCGTCTGGTACGGCACGATCCGGTAGTGCCCGTCGCGGTACTTCCGGTGGATCGCGCGCGGCTTCATCGCCTGCGCGACGTCGGCGGCTCGATCGGTGAGAAAGCGCGACATTTCGTGCTCGTTGCGGTGAAAGTCGAAGGTCAGTCGCAGCAGCGGATTGCCGTAGTCGTCGCGATAGGTGGGATCGAGATCGAGATACGCGTCGCGGTAGCTCATCACGCTGCCATGCGTGACGACCGAGACGCTGCGCGAGTAGTTCTCGTGCAGCGCCCGCTTCCACTTCGCGCCCCATTTCGGCGTTCCCTCGGGCAGGTTGTGCTGCTGCAGGATCGGCCGCCCCCCGGTCGTCCAGACCGCGATGTAGCCGCCGCCGATGAAGCCGTGCGGCCCGTGATCGAAGTTGTCGCCGTTGAAGTCGTCGATCGCCTGCCCGAGCGCGCCGGCGCCCATGAACGGGTTCAGGTTCTCCTCGTTGAGCATCACGTCGACCGACGAGGTGATCTGGTAGGCGTAATTGCGCCCGACGACGCCCTCGCCGGTCTCGGGGTCGTACGGCTTGCCGATCTTCGACAGCAGCAGCAGGTGCACGTTGTGCTGCGCGTACGCGCACAACACGACCAGTTCGGCGGGCTGCTCGTACTCGCGACCGTCGACGTCGACGTAGTTGACGCCGGTTGCCCGCTTTCCCGATGCGTCGGTGTTCACGCGGGTGACGTTGCACAGCGTCTTGTAGCGGAAGTTGTCCCTGGTCAGCAGCACCGGCAGGATCGTCGTCTGCGGCGACGCCTTCGAATAGTTGCCGCAGCCGAACCACTCGCAGAAGCCGCAGTACGTGCACTGCCCCATCTGCACGCCATAGGGATTGCGCCAGGGCTTCGACGTGTTGGCCGCCGGCGCCGGAAACGGGTGAAAGCCCGCCTCCTGTGCCGCCTTGTCGAAGATCGTCGTGCCGTAACTGCGCTCGAGCGGCGGCAACGGATAGTCGCGCCGGCGCGGCCCCTCGAACGGATTGCCGCCCTGCTGCGTCGTGCCCTGCAGGTTGCCGGCCTTGCCCGAGACTCCGCAGACGTACTCGAAGCGGTCGTAGTACGGCTCGAGATCCTCGTAGGTGACGCCCCAGTCCTGGATCGTCATCTCCGGCGGAATGAAGTCCTTCCCGTAGCGCTGCTCGGTATGCGAGCGCACGACGAAATCCTGCGGCAGGAAGCGCCAGGTCTGGCCGTTCCAGTGCACGCCGGCGCCGCCGACGCCGGCGGCCGGACGAAACGACCCGAGGTGGCGCATCGGCAGCGCCGTCTGGCTGCGCGAATTGCGGAAGGTGAGCGTCTCGCGCACCGGCTCCTCGAACAAGCCGTTGCGCACCGCATAACGCAATTCGTCCTGGATGTGCGTGGTCGCGAAATCGGGCACCGTGTGCCGGTCCTTGCCGCGCTCGATCGCGAGCACCTGCAGTCCGGCATCGGTCAGTTCCTGCGCGAGGATCGAGGCAGTCCAGCCGAAACCGACCAGGACGACGTCGACGGGGTCGTTGCGCGTTGCCATGGCTCAGCTCCTGCGCGACGGTGCGCCTTCGCGGCCGGCAAGGCCTACCGGAGGCAGCGGGTACGGTTTTCCGAACTGCTTGATCTCCTCGACGTAGTTGTAGCGCGGACCGGGGAAGCCGACGAGCTTCCAGCCGGCGAAGTCGCGGTTGCCGCCGTAGATCGGATCGGCGAAGAACCCTTCGGTCGCGTTCTGCACGAGCATCTCGAAGAAATCCTTCGCCGGCGGTCCGTCCAGGTCGATGTCGCCCTTCTCCAGTCCGTGCAGCACCTCGTCCTGCGTCTTCGCATCGAGCCGTGCGAACGCCTTGCCGCCGTAGCGCCCGGCGCAATACGCGTCGATCGCGGCGATCGACCGCCGGTAGAGCTGCGCGGGCGTGAGCTTGAGCTGGTATCCCTGCGTGTCGGTACCTTCCTTCCACGGACCCGCCATGTACCAGCGCTCGGCACGCCCGAACGGCCCGCCCATCTGCTGGTCGATGAAGAACGCGACGCCCGCCTCCCGCCCGCCCGGGCCGAGATCGTCCGCAGGAATCAACCGATCGACCGCGGCCTCGAGGAACGCGCGCTCGGCTTCGGTGGCCCAGGTGAAGGTGTCGGCCACCGCCGGCGGCAGCAGCGACTGCGCCTCGGCCGCCGCGGCCGCCGGCGGCGCCAGCCAGCTGGCAATGCCGGCCGCGCCCATCGCGGCCGTCGTCCGGAAGAGATCCCTGCGCGTCGGTGCCATGCGAGTGCTCCGGCCATGTCGTTCACACGGCGAAACGGATCGCAACACCGATGCCCGCGGCGATGCGGGCACGTCGACTCACCCGCTCGGAACCACCCCGCATTCGATCGCCACGCGCACCAGCCCGGCGAGGTTGGGCACCTGCAGCTTGTGCAGCAGCCGGCTGCGGTAGGTGTCGACCGTTTTCGGCGACAGGCTCAGCTCGCGGGCGATCGACGCGCTGCTGCGGCCCTGCGCGACGAGCTCGAGCACCTGCCTTTCTCGCCGGCTCAGCGCTTCGAGCGGACCGCGGCCGCGACCCGGATGCAGCCAGCCGTCGACGACCGCATCGGCGACTCGCGCGCTCAGGTAGCGGCGACCCTGGTGCGCGGCGCGCACCGCTGCGACCACCTCGCGTGCCGCCGCTTCCTTGACCACGTAGCCGGCCGCACCCGACTGCAATGCGCGCCAGACGTGCTCGGCGTCGGCATGCATCGACAGGATGACGACGCGCGCCTGCGGACAACGGCGCGCCAGCTCGCGCGTGGCCTCGATGCCGTCGAGACCCGGCATCGCGATATCCATGACGACGACGTCGACGTCGCGGGCGAGCGCGGCCTGCACCGCCTCGGCCCCGTCGCACGCATGCGCGACCACGTGCACCGAAGAGTCCCGTTCGAGCAGCGCGTGCAGTCCGTCGCGCAGGACGGCGTGGTCGTCGGCCAGCAACACGCGGATGCCGTCGGGTGCGCGGTCCACGTCGACGCCTCGTGCGCGGGCAGGAGCGGCCTTCAGCGCGCAGGCGCGCGCGCCACGATGCGCGTGCCCCGGCCCGGCGCCGAGTCGATCAGGAGTTCCCCGCCGACCGCCAGCATGCGCTCGCGCATGCCGAGAATGCCCAGCCGCTCGTGCTCGGCGATGCCGGCTTCGTTCGCATCGAAGCCGCAGCCGTCGTCGACGATCGACAGAGACATCCAGCCGCCGGTGCGGTGCAACGCGATGCGCACCGAGCGTGCGCCGGCGTGCCGCATCACGTTCGTCAGTGCCTCCTGGCAGACGCGAAACAGCGCCGTTTCGCTGCACACGTCGGCACGCGACGCACCCGCGCCGGCCTCGGCGTCGACGCGCACGCGCAGTCCGGTGCGTGCCGCGAACTGCTCGGCGCAGGTTCGCAGCGACACCGCAAGGCCGTAGGCATCGAGCACCGGCGGGCGCAGTGCGCGCGCGACGTCGCGCACGCTCTCGGCGGTCGCCTCGATGCGCGCGATCGCTTCGTCGATCCGGCCGGCGAGCGAGCGCAGCGACGCCGGCAGTTCGTCCTTGATCAGGTGCAGGCTCAGGTCGGCGGCGGCCAGGTCCTGGCCGATGCGATCGTGCAACTCGGCCGACAGGCGGCGGCGATCGCTCTCCTGCGACTGCAGGAAGCGGCGCGACATCGTGCGCACCCGCGCCGCGTAGCGCCGCGCTTCGTCCTCGGCGCGTCGACGGGCGCTGAGGTCGATGACGGTGGCCTGCGTGGCGACGAAGCGGCCGTCGCGATCGCGCAGCGCCGCGATGTCCAGCGACGCCGGGAACACGGTTCCGTCCTTGCGGACGAACTCGGCCTGCAGCCCGGCGCGGGCGGCACCGTCGCGCAGCGCATCGAAGGCGCGCCGGTAGCGACGCGAGCAGCGGGCGCTGAGCGTGCAGACGTAAGGCCGGACGCCGACCAGCTCGCGGCGGGAAAAGCCCAGCCAGCGCAGCTCGGTGCGATTCATCCGCAGGATCGTTCCGTCGGGCGCGACGCTGTGATACCCGCACGGCGCGTTCTCGTAGAGATCGCGATTTCCGGAGACGTCGTTCCGCTCGCTCACGAGCTCGATTGTGGCATCGGCGCGCTGCTCGCTTTCCCTATGGTGATTCCCCCACAAGGTCTTTCCGGATTCCCCGATCGATCTTCTGCCGCGCCGGCAGTGCAATGAACCGCAACGGCACGACGGACCGTTGCAAGACGGGGCATGACAGAATGCGACCGACGATCGACTACCGCAAGGCGAACCCCGAAGCGTTCGCCGCGATGCGCGGGCTCGAGGACTACGTTCGCCGCAGCAGCCTCGAAGCGCCGCTGCTCGAGCTGGTGAGGACGCGCGCTTCGCAGATCAACGGCTGCGCGTACTGCATCGACATGCACACGAAGGACGCACGCGCCGGCGGAGAGACCGAACAACGGCTCTACCTGCTCGCCGCGTGGCGCGAGGCGCCGTTCTACGGCGAACGGGAACGCGCTGCGCTTGCGTGGACCGAAGCGCTCACGCGCATCGAACACGGCGTTCCCGACGACGACTACCGGCTCGCACGCGAGCAGTTCACCGAGCGCGAGCTGGTCGACCTCTCGATCGCGGTCATCGCGATCAACGGCTGGAATCGCCTGGCGATTCCGTTCCACACGCCGGCCGGCACCTACCACCGCGCGCCGGCACGCGACGCTCGCTCCGGCGACCAGGAGCAGGAGGCGAAGTCATGAACGATTCGAAGCAAGCGCCCGCAGCACGTTCGCAGCGCTCGGGCCTCGACCTGCCGCGCCGGAAGTTCATCGGTGCGGGCGGCGCGATCGGCGCCGCCGCGGCGACCGGACCGTACCTGATGCCGCGCAGCGCGCGCGCACAGAAGAAGACGCTGAAGATCCTGCAGTGGGCGCACTTCGTGCCCGCCTACGACAAGTGGTTCGACAACGAATACACGAAGCAGTGGGGCGAGAAGAACGGCACCGAGGTCATCGTCGACCACGTCGGCATTCCGGCGATCAACTCGCGCGCGGCCGCGGAGGTTTCGGCGCAGAAGGGCCACGATCTCTTCATGTTCCTGTGGCCCGCGCCCACCTACGAGATGCAGACGATCGACCACAAGGAAATCTACGACGAGGTCGAGCGCAAGCACGGCAAGCCGATCGATCTCGCGGTGAAGAGCACCTACAACCCGAAGACGAAGCGCTACTTCGGCTTCTCGGACAGTTTCGTTCCCGACCCGGTCAACTACCGGATCGACCTGTGGAGCGACGCCGGCATGGCCGACGGGCCACGCAGCTGGCAAGACGTGCTGAAGACCGGCAAGAAGATCAAGGATGCGAAAAACATACCGGTCGGCGTCGGCATGTCGGCGGAACTCGACACCGCGATGGCGATGCGCACGCTGCTGTACGCGTGGGGCGGCTCGGAGCAGGACCAGCAGGGAAGGATCATCCTCGACTCGAAAGCCACCGTCGATGCGGTCAAGTTCGCCGCCGATCTCTACAAGCAGACGATGACGCCCGAGGTGATGGCCTGGGACGCCTCGTCGAACAACCGTGCGCTGCTCGCCGGCAAGATCTCGATGTGCCTGAACGCGATCTCGACGACGCGTACCGCCGAGAACGAGAAGCTGCCGATCGCCGACCAGATCGGGCTGACGAAGGCGCTGATGGGCGCAACGCGCGCGATCGGCCTCGAGCACGTGATGGACTGCTACGTGATCTGGAAGTTCGCCGAGAACATCGAGGGCGCCAAGAAATTCCTCGTCGACTACATCGACAATTTCCACGAAGGCTTCGTCGCGAGCCAGTACTACAACTTTCCGTGCTTCTCGAGCACGGTGCCCGACCTCGACAAGCTGCTCGCGCAGGACCCGCACAAGCCCGCCGGGAAGTACAAGGTGCTCGCCGACGTCACCAGTTGGGCCACCAACGTCGGCTATCCGGGCTACGCGAACGCGGCGATCGACGAGATCTTCAACACCTGGGTGATCAACACGATGTTCGCCAAGGCGGCCTCCGGCACGATGTCGCCCGCCGACGCGGTCAAGGAGGCCGACCGGAAGTGCCGCGCGATCTTCGCGAAGTGGCAGGAGAAGAACCTCGTCTGAGCACGACCGGACCGGGGGACGGTGCGCAACGATGGCCACGGTGGAGACCCGCGAGCTGGTCAAGCGCTTCGACGGCGCGGCGGCGGTCGATCGCATCGACCTCGCCGTGCGCGAGGGCGAGTTCCTCGTGCTGCTCGGGCCGTCGGGCTGCGGCAAGACGACGCTGCTGCGCATGCTCGCGGGGCTCGAGACGCCCACTTCCGGCGACATCCTGATCGGTGGACGCGTCGTCACGCGGCTGCCGCCGCGCGCGCGCGACATCGCGATGGTGTTCCAGAGCTACGCGCTGTATCCGCATCTGTCGGTGTACCGGAACATCGCGTTTCCGCGGAAGGCTGCCGGCGTGCCGCGGCGCGAAACCGAGGAGAAGGTCGCGCGCGCCGCCGCGATGTTCGGCATCGGCCATCTGCTCGCGCGCAAGCCGCGACAGCTCTCGGGGGGCGAGCGCCAGCGTGTCGCGCTGGCGCGCGCGCTCGTGCGCAACCCGGTCGTCTTCCTGCTCGACGAGCCGCTGTCGAACCTGGACGCCAAGCTGCGCACCTCGGCGCGCGAGGAACTGCAGCAGTTCCAGCGCGGCCTGGGCACGACCACCGTCTACGTGACGCACGACCAGATCGAGGCGATGGGGCTGGGCGACCGGATCGCGGTGCTCGACCACGGACGCATCCACCAGCTGGGCACGCCGGCGGCGGTCTACCACGACCCGGCCGACACGTTCGTCGCCACCTTCATCGGCAGTCCGCCGATGAACCTGGTGCGCACCGACGCGGTGCTGCACGGTTTTCGTCCCGAGCACCTGCTGCCGGTGTCGTGCATCGACGCCGCCGAGGAACGCGCGCCGATGCCGATGACCGTCACGCGCATCGAGAACCTCGGCGCCGATCGGCTGGTCTACGCGACGCTCGAAGCGCCCAACCCGGAAACGAAGGTGATCTCCCGCCTGCCGTCGACGATCGACGTGCCGATCGAAACCGGGCGGCGCTACGACTTCGCGCTGTGCCGGCGCAACCTGCGCTGGTTCGACCCGCAGACGGGCCAGGCGTGCCCGGCGCCGTCGTGAGCGCGCCGAACGTCACGGACTTCGCCGGCGACGCGCCGCGCTGGCAGACGAACTGGCTCGACGACGAAGCTGCACTCGGCCGCGTGCTGCTCGCGCCGGCGGTGATCTACATCGTCGCGCTCGTCGGTTTTCCGTTTCTGCTGGCGATCGCCTACAGCCTGAGCGACGCGACGGTGGGCAGCACGACGCTGGATTTCGTCGGCCTGCGAAATTTCCGCCGCGTGCTCGACGACCCGACCTTCTGGACGTCGCTGCGCAACGCGCTGGTGTTCACGCTCGTCTCGCAGTTCTTCGTGGTCGTGCTCGGCAAGGTGCTGGCGATGGCGCTCTACCGCGACTTCCCCGGCAAGTGGTTCGTGCGGCTGCTGATCCTGCTGCCGTGGGTCGCGCCGATCTCGCTCGGCTCGATCGGATGGCTGTGGATCTTCGACCCGGTGTACAGCATCCTGAACTGGAGCGCGCGAGCGCTGCACATCTTCGGACCCGACACCTGGCCGGTGTGGCTCGGACAGCCGCATCTGGCGATGGCTTCGGTGATCCTGGTCGACGTCTGGCGGCTGCTGCCGCTGGCCACCGTGATCATCCTCGCCGGGCTGTCGGCGATTCCGCAGGACATCCACGATGCGGCGCAGGTCGACGGCGCCGGCTTCTGGCGGCACCTGTTCCTGATCAACCTGCCGCTGGTGATGCCGATCATGCTCGTCGCACTGCTGTTCGGCATCGTCTTCACCTTCACCGACCTGATCGTGATCTACGTGCTCACGCGCGGAGGGCCGTTCGATACCACGCAGGTGATCGCGAGCTACGCGTTCTTCACCGGCGTCGAGGGGGGAGACCTCGCCGCCGGGGCGGCGATCGCGCTGTTCCTGTTCCCGGTGCTGGTGGCGGTGGCGATCGTGTTCCTCACCGTGGCGCGCAAGGCGGAGGTGGCATGAAGCGGCGCCACGCCATGAGAGCCGGAAGCGACCGCTATTACACCGCCCGCCGCAGCCTCGCGCGCACGGGCCACGTGCTCGTGCTCGCAGCCTTCGTGACCTTCCTCGCGTTTCCGTTCTACTGGATGGTGCTCACGACCTTCAAGCAGACGCGCGACCTGGTCGACACGCAGCACAACCCCTTCGTCTTCAACCTGCCGCCGACGCTCGAGAACCTGCGCATCCTGTTCGAGGACACGCTGTTCGGCCAGTGGATCGTCAATACGCTGTACGTCGGCGTGCTCGTCACCTTGATCACGCTCGTGCTGTCGGTGCCGGCCGGTTACGCGCTGGCGCGGCTCACCGGACGCTGGAGCCAGCGCCTGGCGATCGGCATCTTCCTCACCTACCTGATCCCGCCGACGATCCTGTTCATCCCGTTCTCGCGCATCGTCGGCAACCTCGGCCTGCAGGACTCGCTGTGGTCGCTGGTGCTCGTCTACCCCAGCTTCACGGTGCCGTTCTGCACCTGGCTGATGATGGGCTTCTTCAAGTCGATTCCGCGCGACATCGAGGAGGCGGCGATGATCGACGGGCTTTCGCGTCTGCGCGCGTTCGTGCGCGTCGTCGTCCCGGTGTCGACCGCCGGCATCTTCACCGTGGTGATCTTCACGCTCACGCTGGTGATGCAGGAGTTCGTCTACGCGCTCACGTTCATCACCAGCTCGGCGCATTACACGGTGAGCGTCGGCGTGCCCACCTTCCTCGTGCGCGGCGACGTCTACTTCTGGGGCTCGCTGATGGGCGCGTGCCTGATCGTCAGCATCCCGGTGGCGGTGCTGTACAACTTCTTCGTCGACCGCTTCGTGGCCGGCTTCACGGTGGGCGCAGTGAAGTAGGCGCCGGCGAAACGTCGTCCCCGGCGCCACCGCGACGGTGCGGTGCGCCGGGCCTCATCCGGCGCCGTCGTCTTCGTCGAGCAGGCCTTCGTCGTCGAGCTTCGCGTCGTCGCTGGCGCGCGGATTGCCGATCGCATCGTCGTCGCCGAGCGCATCGGCATCGGCGAGCGCTCCCGAGCCGCGGAAGCGCTCGACGTCGTCGCGCGGATCGGCGGTGCTCGGGTCGGAATCGGCCGGCACGATGCGATCGACGCCGATGTCGCGGTCGGTCTCCGCCGGATCGCGCCCCGCGCTCGCGCGTTCGCCCGTACCCGATGCATCGCTGTCGCTCGACAGGTTGCCGTCGCCGATGTCCGGTCCGGCGGTGTTCGTCCCGGCGCCAGCGTCCTGGTCCTCGTGCGTGCCTCCGTCCAGGCCGAGATCGGGCGCGCCCCGCAGACCCGGCGCTCCCGCGATGTCACTGCCCGAGTCGGAGGTGTCACTCGGACCGAGCGAACCCACGCCCTTGCCCCGGTCGGTCTTGGGGGGCTCTTCGCCCGAGTAATCGAGAGTGCTGTCGGCCATCCGTCGTCTCCTGTACTCGAAAGCGTCGTGCAGCAAGCGCGATGCCGGGGTAGCCGTTCGCTTCGCAATTCGGGATCCCGCCGCCGGGGTCGCGCCGGTCGCTTTCGTTCGCGAGCGCGATGCTCAGCGACCCGCCTTCGCATCGTTCCCCGGCGAGACGATCGGGTTCGGATTGGGGCCGGCGCCCGGCGCCGTGGACGTCCCCGAATGGCTACGGCTGCGCACAGGCGCTCCGGTACCGCTCATCGCTTCGCCGCTCACCGGCGCCGTGGTGGTGTCGCGCTCGGCGGGGCGCGGCTTGCGTTCCCGTTCGCGCCCGGCGCGCTCTGGCGATGGATCGCCCGGCTGGTGCCGGCCGTCCTGCCCCGGCTGAACCGCGCTCGGCGCAAGACCGCCGCGCCGGGTACTCTTTTCGCTTCGGCCGCTCATGTCCGCTCCGTGCAGAAGGCAAAGTCCCGTGAGCGCAACGCGCGTGCCCGATTGGATCGCAGGCGCATTCCCGACCGATTTCCGACCCGAAAGGAGCCGTTCATGTGGCGCCCGCCACAGAAAATCAAGTGGAAACCGCAGCCCGGTGCGTGGCCGTCGCGCGAAGAGGCGCTCGCCTCGCGCCTGTTCTCGCCGCTGCGAGCGGGCCGCTTCGAGCTCGCCACGCGCACCTGGGTGCCGGCGATGGTTCCGTGGCGCGCGACCGACGACGGATTCGTCACGCAGGACAACGTCGACTGGTACGCGCGCTTCGCGGCCGGCCGGCCCGGTGCGATCGTCGTCGAGGCAACCGGCATTCGTGACGTGCCGAGCGGCCGATTGCTGCGCATCGGCCACGACCGCTTCGTACCGGGGCTGCAGCGCATCGCCGAGGCGGTACGCCAGGCAAGCGGCGGCGAAACGAAGCTCTTCATCCAGCTGATCGACTTCCTGTCGATCCGGCGAAGGCCGGCGCCGGAAAAGTTCTTCGGCCGCCACCTCGTGATCAACGACCGGCACCGCCGCGCGCTCGGGCTCGTCGATGCCGCGGACGCCGACGTGCGCCAGGCGCTGCTCGCGCTGCCCGAGGAGCGGCTCGCCGAAGTGCTCGACGCGCGCGAGTTCGAGGCGCTTCGAATGGGCGCGCGCGAACGCGTCACCGACCTCGAACTGCCGCACGTGCGTGCGCTGCCCCAAGCGCTGCCCGATCTGTTCGCCGGCGCTGCGCGGCGCGCGCGCCAGGCAGGCTTCGACGGCGTCGAACTGCATTACGCGCACGCCTACACGATGGCGTCGTTCCTGTCCGCGCTGAACACGCGCACCGACGGATACGGCGGCTCGCGCGAGAATCGCCTGCGCCTGCCGCTCGAGGTCTTCGAGCGCGTGCGCGCCGAGGTCGGGGACGACTACGTCGTCGGCTGCCGCTTCCTTTCCGACGATTGCATCGACGGCGGATCGACGCTCGACGACTCGACCGCGTTCGGCATCGCCTTCGCGCGCGCCGGGATGGACTTCCTGTCGCTGTCGCGTGGCGGCAAGTTCGAGGACGCGAAGCAGCCGGCGATCGGTGCAGCCGCGTATCCGTACACCGGTCCGAGCGGCTACGAATGCATGCCCGCGCACGTGTCGGACGACCGCGGACCCTTCGGCCGCAACTTCGAACCGTCGGCGCGCATTCGCGCCGCGATCCGCGCCGCCGGCATGTCGACGCCGGTCGTCGTGACCGGCGGCGTGCACGGCTTCGCGCAGGCAGAAGGACTGCTCGCATCGGATCGCGCCGACATCGTCGGCTTCGCTCGCACGAGCCTGGCCGACCCCGACTGGTTCGTGAAGGTGCGCAGCGGCCACGGCGAGCAGGTCGCGACCTGCACTTACGCGAACTACTGCGAGGCGCTCGACGAGCGCCACGAAGAGGTTACCTGCCAGCTTTGGGACCGAACCGGGCTCGACGAGCCGGGCGTGCGCAGGACGGCGGACGGCAAGCGCCGGCTCACGCCGCCGGCATGGGTCGTGCCGGAATAGGCGCCGACGCCTGTCAGCGAGGTGACGACGCGCGCGACGCCGCACCGCGGATCAGCTCGAGGTACAGGACGCCTCCGGAAGGATCGGCGAACACCTTCGAATCGGCGATCGCCGAGCACGGAATGCCCGACAGGAGCGCGGCCATCTCGTCGGCACTGCGGCTTCGCAGCGTCCAGTCGAGACACGCGCCGAGGTATCCGTGTCCTGCGTGTCGGCGTGCGAAGTTGGCAACCAGCAGCGACCCGCCCGGACGCACTGCCCGGTAGAGCGTCGCCGTCAGATGCTGCGCCACCGGATCGGCCAGGTAGTTGTACAGGTCCGCCGCGTAGATGAGGTCGAAGGCGCCCGGCGCGCCGCGTTCGAGCAGCTCGTTCACGCTGCCCAGCATCGGCTCGACGCCGAAGCGGCCGTACGAGGCGCTCACCCGCTCGATGCTGCGCGGGTCGGGGTCGAGCGCGACGAAGCGGCCGAAGTCCGCGTCGCACGCGGTGCGCGACATGCCGGCTTCGCGCAGATGACCGCAGCCCACCGAGAACAACGTCGGGTCGGTCGTCCGTGACGCCGCCCGGTCGATGTATCGGGCCAGCAGCGCGCGGCGAAAGCGGATGCTTCGGCCGGCATCGCTACCGGTCGTCGCCTCGAAGATCGCGCGTCCGGTCGTCGTCGTCGCTTCGGGCGCGGTGCGGAAATACAGGTAATCGATCGTCGCCGCATCGCCCGCATATCCGCCCGGCTTGCGCCAGGCGCGATCGCTGAACGGATCCTCGAGCAGGACCGCGTGAAGCGGATGCGCGCGGCACAGCCCGGCGATCTCGCGCAGCTTCGCCGGATCGCTCGGCACGAGCTCGTCCATCGAGCGGATCAGGAACTGCACGGCCGCACTCGTGTCGCCGGCGGCGATCCTCGCCAGCGTTCGATCCAGCACCTGCCGCAGCGTTGTGGCGCCGGCATCCATCGATCCCGGCGCAGGACGGCTGCGATCGAACGGGACATCCCCTCCGGGCTGCGGCATGGCTCCCCCCGCGCGAGGCACCCTGCGAGCCTACCGGGCAGCCGACGATGCGCGCATCCTTCATATGCCGGACGTCGGGCTTGTCAGAGCATCCCCAGCGCGGCGATCAGCTCCCGCTGCGAACTGCACGACGTCTTGCCGAAGATCGCGCTCGTCTGCGAGCGCACGGTCGCTACCGAAACACCCCGGCGGGCAGCGATGTGCTTGGGCGCCATGCCTTGCAGCAGCAGCGCGAGCACTTCGGTTTCCGCGCCGGTCAGGCCGAAACGGGGGCGCAGTTCTTCCGCGCGCGCCTGCACCGACCGATGCGCAAGCTCGAACACCACGAGCAGCAGTCGCCGTTCGGCGGCATCGCGGGTGCGCGAGAGCACGCCGCACGGCAGGAAATGCGCCTTCCACGAGCCCACGGCGTTGCCCCGCAGCCGAGCCTCGGCCGCCCGCTTCGTGCGCACCACGCGCTGCGTCGTTTCGCGCCACGCGGCGTCGGACTGCGGATGCGCCAGGCGGACCACGGCATGGGAGAAGCTCGTGCCGAGGTCGCGCAGCACTTCGCCGCTGGCGAGATTGGATTCGAGCAATCGACCGCGGTCGTCCATCAACAGCGCCGCGATCGGCAGCGAACGCAGGATCGTCGCCGCATCCAGCGACTGCTGAGACTGCAGCTCGATCCGCGTCTTCAGGTAGGCGGCACGCTTCAGATGCGGCACCAGGCGACGCAGGGTGTGCGCCGTCCAGTCTTCGTAGGGTGGTGCACCCACGGGGCGGAAATTCGCGAGCAGCGTCGACGTTCCATCGCCGCCGTCCATGTGCACCCCGATGCACCAGCGCAACCCGGCGGGAATGAAGAAGTCCTGGTAATACTCGCTGCGCGAGACGTATGCGTCGTCGAAGAACTCGTGGCATCGCGCCACCGTATCGGGCGGGCGCTTCATGACTTCCGCGCGCCGCGGATCGATCTTCGCGTAATAGGCAATGAACGCCTCGTTGTCCTTCGCCTGCAGTTCCTCCGAGACCTGGGAATCGATCACCTGCCCGGTGGCCTGATGCCAGGAATACGATTGCGCCGCGCCGCCGTTCAGGCATTGCGCGAGATCGCGGAGCACACGCGGCGCGACCGCCGAGTCCACGGCCGCTTCATAGATGTCGTCGACCAGCGCCAGCAACCGATCCGTGTCGGGCCCGATGTCCGCCATGTCAGCTCCTTTGCACGGAAACCGCAAGCGAAAGACGACCGTTCTTCAGTACCGGCGCCCGGCCGAACGCGGGCGACGCCGAGCAGGGCTGCGTCGAGGCGCCGAAGAAAGATAGCACGCACTCGTTTGCGAAAACAGGGCTCCGGGCCGTCGCTCGTCGGCCTCGCGCGCGTCGTTCATTTGACGGATGAATCGCGCCACGCAGGCTACGAGAATCCCTCGGCGAGCGTGCGCAGAAGCGCCCGCCGAACCCTGCAGACCGAGGAGAAGACCGTGCCGATCCCGTTCACCCGAAGATCGCTTGTCGCGCTGGCCGCTGCCGCGATGACCCTGGCCGGCTGCGGAGGCGGCGGCTCGTCCACCGCCGAAGAGCCGGCGGCCGAAACGAAAAACATCGTCGTCACCGGCGTGGCAGCCACCGGCGCCCCGTTCACCGACGGCGTCGTCTCGGTGATCGACAGCCGGGGAACGGTCGTCGGCACCAGCGCACCGGTGGACGCCGACGGCATCTACAGCGTCACGCTCGCGCAGGGCGCAACGCCGGCCTTCGTGCTCGTGGCCACGCGCCCGTCGTCGACCGGCGGGGCGCAAACGCTGGTAAGCGTCGTCGAATCGGCCGAGGTGAGCACCACCAACCTGACTCCGATCACGACGCTGATCGCCTCGCGGCTGTCCAGTTCGGGCGATCCGGCGAAGCTCGCCGAGGAACTGGCGTCGAACAAGACGCAGATCACGGCCGAAACAGTGGCTGCCGCCGTGAACGACGTCAAGGCGATCCTGCAGCCGCTGCTCGCCGCGAGCGGCGCGAGAGATTTCGACCCGCTGCGCGATTCCTTCGCGACCGACGGAACCGGACACGACCGGCTGCTCGATTCGATCCGCGTCACGATCGTTCCGTCCGGAACCAGCGCGAACATCGAGATCGCGCTCGAGTCGGTCGGCGGCGAAGCGCAGAGTCCGCCGACGATCGTCTTCACCAGCGATCAGCCGGTCGCGAAGATCGCCTCCGACAACGGAATCACTTCGACGTCGATCGGTGGCACGACGATCGGCGCGGATTCGCTGATCGAGGCGGGCCTGTCTGCACGCATGGCCGCGCTGATGCAACAGCTGACCTCCTGCTATGGGCTTGCGCTCGAGCAACGGGTCGCCGGCGCGACATCCGCGACGGACGCGGTGGTCGGCGCCGCCGGCGACGTGATCGCCACCCAATGTCGCAGCGCGTTCGTCGGCAACGATCCTGCGGTCTACAAGCACAACGGAGCCGTCGTCGAGCGCACCGCGGGCGACGGGGGCGCCTTCGCCAGCCTGTTCCGGCGCAATGCCGACGGCATCGTCTTCAGCCAGGCAAGCTACGAATTCACCCGCGGCAACGGCGACTACGTCGTCGGCTACAAGACGCGGTCGCCGCTGGGTGCAGAAACGTTCGGCACGCTCGTCGCGCGCAAGGGCGACGACGGCGTCCTGCGCCTGGTCGGCAACCAGTATGACTACCCCGGCCACATCGTGGCCTATCACCAGCGGCGCAACTTCGTCACGCTCGGCCAGGACGCCTACAGCTACCTCAGCACCGGCTACACCCCGCAGATCGCCAATCTGTCGTCGGGCGGCAATGCGCTCTTCGACCGGGTCGAGGTGACGTCGCCGAAGGGTACGACGATGGTGCTCCGTCCGGATGCAGGTCAATCGCAACTCGTGTTCTACCGGAACGGCGCAGCTACCGGAACGAATTTCGTCCGGCTGCGCACCGAGTACGTCGACGGCTCGACGACGCGCGCGCATCCTTCGGTGGCCGATACGCCCTCGCTGGTCTTTGCTCCGGCTCAGTGGACGGAAGACGAACTGGTCGCCGCCACCTCCACGGGCAGCTGGAAGTTCGACTACTTCCTTGCAGGCAACACCGGATCCGTCGCCGATGCGACCCAGCATTACCGGACTCGATCGCGTGCGCTGTCGATCGGCGAATTGCGCACCCGAGGATTGGCCGAGCTGGTTCCCGCGCTGCTCGCCGATGTGCTGGCCGCCGTTCAGCCGGCGAACCAGCCGTTCCCCGGTCAACTGGTGTTCGACGCAGACGATCGGGCCTTGATCGGCACCGCCGACGGGGGTCCAGGCTGGACGGTACAGGCAGGGCAGATGGCGCCGACCAGCATCCAGCTGTACGGCAGCCACGCCGGCAAGCGCTTCAACGACGGCATCCGCTTCGCCTCGACGACGCGTTCCGTCACCGTGCCCTGCACGCCGCAGACAACCGCCGACGCGCACTGCTTCGGCGCCGGCCCCGGCTTTGCCGCGGGAGCGGCGCTGAGCGGGTTGCACCTATGGTCGGCCGATGCAACCGGACGCGAGTTCGCGAACTTCTACGCGCTGTACAAGCTGCCGTAGGCCGGAGGGCCGAAGCGTGACGGGGGGCGTGACGGGGCAGGTCTTCCTGCCCCGTCGCTGCCGGCAAAGACGATCACCCGAGCTCGAACACTCGCAGTTCCACCCGCTGCGGACGTCGTGCGCCGGTGCCCACGAACAGCCGCTCCATCATCCACGCGAGCGACGGCACCGAGGTTTCGAAGCGCGGCACGCAACGAAAATAGACGAGCGACGGATCGACCGGCTCACCGCGCGCGAGCTTCGCGATCGCTTCGGGCGAGCCGCTGCGCAGCGCGCGGTTCTCCACGTAGATCCGCTCGCCGGCTTCGGTCTCGATCACGTAACGTGCCTCGAGCAGCGCCGCGCGATCGCCGACCCCTTGCTGGAAGTCGGCGCCACCGGGAAGCACACGTCCACGCCATTGGCCGCTCTCGTGCTCGCAGAACACGCGACCTGCGGTGATCGGAATCACGCGTCGGTGCCCATAGCCGAACGAAGACGCCGACGGCCCGACCTCGATCGGCGCGCCGACCTCGACGTCCAGCCGAAGACAAGGGCGCAACTCGGGCGCACAGAGATCGGCGAAGGCGGCAGGCTCGTCGTTCATCGCTTTTCACCGGGAGGCAGAAGGCATCGTGCACCAGGCACCGAAGCATTTTCGGGCAGCGCGCGCCGCTCAGATCGATTCGAAATCGCCGCCCCGACCGCGTCCGGCGGCAAAGCGCGCCGCGCCCGCCGACGCCTCTTCGCCGATGACCGGAGCGCCGCCGAGACCTTCGCGCTTCAGCGCCTCGGAGAGATCGGTACCCCACTGCCGATGCGCCGAGAGACGGTCGGCCCGCAGGCACGACTGCGGAAAGCGAGCGATGTCGCGAGCCAGGCGTTCGGCCGCCTCGCGCGCGCTTCCCGGCGCGACGACGCGGTCGACCAGGCCGAAGGAAAGCGCCTCGACGGCGTCGACGGGCCGTCCGGTGAGGATCATGTCGAGCGCCCGCCCCTGGCCGATCAGCCGCGGCAGGCGCACGGTGCCGCCGTCGACGAGCGGCACGCCCCAGCGGCGACAGAACACGCCGAAAACCGCGTCACGGCTGGCCACGCGCAGGTCGCACCAGATCGCGAGCTCGAGCCCGCCCGCGACCGCGTGGCCCTCGATTGCGGCGATCACCGGCTTGTTCAGCAGCAGTCTGGTCGGGCCCATCGGGCCGACGCCTTCGGGCTCGTAACGCATGCCCTCGGCGACGCGCGCCAGGTCGGCACCGGCGCAGAAATCCGACCCTGCCCCCGCGAGCACCGCGACGCTCGCGTCATCGTCGGCGTCGAAATCGAGAAACACGTCGCGCAGCAGATCGGCGGTCTCTTCGTCCACCGCGTTGCGCTTGTGCGGGCGATTCAGGACGACGGTCGTGACTGCTCCGCCGCGCTCGACGAGAACGGGCGCTTCGCCGATTCCGGACATCGAAGGGCTCCTTCGCTACGACCGGCGACGAAGGCACCGGTGCGACGGACACGATCGTACCGAAGCGGGCGACGCGATGTCCTCCCCGAAGACGTCGCAAGGGGCGTCGGACGCCGCCTTTCCGCAACGATCAGGTTCGTCGACGAGTCGACGGCGAGCCTCGTTCCGCCCGCGCGCGACCGGTCGGTCCTCGCCGCGCAGGCCCGGGTTTACTGGCGCCCGGGACCCCTTCCCTGCCCCATCCCCTGCCCCATCCCCTGACCCATTCCCTGACCCATTCCCTGACCCGCCCCGGCTCCGCGTCCCATCCCCGGCGCGTCGGACATTCGACCCCCGCGGCCCGCCTGGGGCGGTGCGTCGGGCAACGACATGCCGCGCTCCTTCGCTCTCGCCTGCATGCGATCGTGGTGCTCGACGCGGATCTGCTCGCGCTCCTGCGCAGTGTTCGCTTTCGCGATGCGCTCGCGGTAGTCGCGGCGCTCCTGCTCGGTCATCAGCTGGCTGCCGTAGATGCGCTCCTGCGCAGCCTCGGTCGGGGCTTGCTGCGCATACGAGAATGGCGTGGGAAAGGCGATCGCCAGGATCGCCGAAGCGACAAACGCAACGGGGAGCTTCATCGTTTCCTCCTGCGGAAAGCGCGGCCGGTGATTCAGCGCACGCCCTTTCCCAGCATAACGCCGTCGACCTCCTTGCCATAGAAGTCCGCGCCGTCGTGCGCGTGGAACTCGTCGCGAGTCTTCTGCACCGAACCGTCGACCAGGCGCGGGTCCTGCGGACGTTCGTGGCTGTTCACGAAGGCGGCAACGTTCCACGCCTCATCGTCGCTCAGGCTTGCGCCCTTGCCCAGCGGCATGTTCGCCTTGATGAACGCCGCGGCCGTGCCGATCCGGTGCATCCCGGCGCCCCAGTTGTACGAATCCTTCCCCCACAGCGGCGGGAAGACATAGTCGTCGCCGACCTTCTGTCCCTGGCCGTCGTCGGCGTGGCAAATCGCGCACTTCGCCGAGTAGACCTGCCGCCCCTTCTCGATGTCGTAGCCGCCCGGCGGTTGCGCGACGTCCGGGTATCCGCGTCCGGAGAGCGCCACGCCGGTCGGCGCGCCTTTGGCCAGCCAGTAGGAGAACACGGTCAACGCACGGATGATTTCCCCGTCGACCGGCGGCGCCTTTCCGTTCATGCTGAACCGGAAGCACCCCTGCAGGCGCTCGGCGTAGCTGTTCACCCGCTGGTTCTTGCTCCGGTAGGCCGGATACATCGTGTAGGCGGCCCACAACGGCGCCGAATCCGCCTTGCGCCCCTGCCCGAGGTGACAGTTCGCGCACTTCATCCCGTTGCCGACGTACTCGGGCGCCTCGTTGCCCGTGTCGACGAAGATCGCGCGGCCCCGGCGAACGAGTTCGCCGAATGCGTCGTCGCCGATCGTGCTCTCCGGCGGCGGGCGGAAGTGCACCTCGTCCGCGCCGTCTTCCCGCACCGGCGGATTCGATGCACTTTGGGCCGCGTGCGCCGAGCAGGGCAGCGTCGTGAGCGCAGCGAGCACGATCAGCAGCGCCTGAAGAGATGAAAACGCCTTCATCGCTCGCCTTCCTTCCGGGTCAGGGCTTCGAAGTATTTCGCGACGGCGCTCACCTCCGCGTCGGTCAGCGAGCGTGCGATGTGTCCCATCAGGTCGTCGGGATCGTTCCTGCGCGTTCCGGCGCGCCATGCGTCGAGCTGCGCCGACAGGTAGGAAGCCGGCTGCCCGGACAACGGAGGAAAGTGATCGCCGACACCGACGCCGCCCGGACCGTGGCACGTGACGCATTCGGGGATGTCGCGCTCCCACGCGCCGCGCAACGCGAGCACCTCGCCCAGGCCTTGCGCCCGATCGGCGCGATCGACCTTCCGGGCCGCAGGAGCGCGCAGCTTCGCGACGTACGCTGCCGCGGCCTGCCGTTCGGCTTCCGACAGGGCCGCCGCGATCGGCTGCATGACCGGGCTGCTTCGCGTGCCCGACCGGAAGTCGCGAAGCTGCTTGACGACGTACGGCGATGGCAGGCCCGCCAGGCGCGGAAAGCCCCCGGCGTCGCTGCCGAGCGCCTCGGGTCCGTGGCAGCTCACGCAGGCCATCGCCGCGGGCTTCTCGCCTCCGCGTTCGTACACCGTCCGCCCGTCGACGCTCGACGCACGGACGGGCACGAGACCGACGAAGAACGCGAACAGCGCAGCCGGAAAGCGGGAGCGAGTCATGCGGCAATCACGCCTTGCTTGCGCGCCGGCGTGCTGGTGCGGAAATGCCGAATGCCCGCGCAACTCCGGTGCCCAGCCCGTGCCGTCGGGGAGTCCGATCACCCAGGGAAGCCGACGCAGGACCCGGGTGCCGCTTCGCGCCCGAGACGATCGGCGCTGGCGGCCCAGCCGTGGCGTGCCGACGTTCGAGCCGAAGTGCCCGAAGCACGGCGCGAACCGACATAGACTTCGAAGCGCGAGCCCCGCAGGCGTCGGCATTGCCCGGGCCGCGCTGCGCAGCGGCGAACGCACTGGCCATCGCCGCGCTTGTGCCACCGGAGAAGGAGAACTCGATGCCCGCTTACCTGATCGGCCACGTGAACGTGCACGACGAAGAGCGCTGGGCGCGATATCGCCGCAGCGTTCCCGCGACGCTCGTGAACTGGGGCGGCGAACTGATGTTCCGCGGGCGCCTTGCCGGGACGTTGAGCGGCGAACAACCCTACGCCGAGACGGTGGTACTGCGTTTCCCCGACCTCGCATCGATCGAGGGCTGGCACCGCTCGGCCGACTACCAGGCGTTGATCCCCCTGCGCGAGGCCGCCGCCGACGTGATACTCGCCAGTTACGAAGCCGACTGAAGGCGACGCCCGGCATCGAGCGCCGCACGTTCGAGCACGCCGCGCACCCGCTCGGCGTGCGCGCCTTCGAGGGTCCCGGCCGCGGCGCCTTCGCAGACGAGTGCGAGCTCGGCGTGCGCCGCATCGAGCCTTTGCATCGCTTCGCGCAGCGTCGCCTGCGGCGGGACGACGACGACGCGCGGCGCGGCGTGCAGCGCCGCTTCGAGCGCCTCGTGCGCGCTGCGGCCGCCGCCTGCGCTCGCCGCCTCGTCGAGCGCGGGCGGGCGCACGACGCCGACGATGTCGCGCTCGCGCGTGACGACGAGCCAGTCGGGAACGGTCGCGAGCACCTGCTCGAGTTCGGCGGCACTCGCGTCGAGCGCTGCGCGGGCAAAGCGCCGGTTCATCACGGCGCTCACGCCGGTGCGCTCGAGCGACAGCGTCACCGGGTCGAAGCGGTACTCCAGGCCGCGCGCGCGCAACAGCGCAACGAAGATCGGTTCCTGCCCGAACACACTGCGCGCGACGAGCAGCGCCGGAACGACGGCCGCCATGCCGGGCAGCAGCGTGTGCGGATTCGCCGTCAGCTCGAGGATCGCCATCAACGCAGCAAGCGGCGCCTGCAGGCTCGCGCCCATCATCGCGACCACACCCAGCGTCGCGTAGAAGGCCTCCGACGCGCCGCCCTGCGGCACCAGGGCGCTGCCGACCAGGCCGAGCGCGCCGCCGGCGGTCGCCCCCATGACGACCATCGGTCCGATCAGCCCGCCGGGCAGGCCGAGGCCGCCGCATGCGACGGTGGCGACGAGCTTGAGCACCGCGATCGTGACGAGCGCAGTCAATCCGAAGTGGCCGAGCAGCGCGTCCTGGACGGTGTCGTAGCCCAGCCCCATCACCTGCGGCGCGACGATCGCGCACGCGCCGGTGATCGCCCCGGCCGCGGTCGTCCGCACGACGAGCGGCAGCCGTCGCGAACGGACTTCGAGCGTGCGCGTGCCCCAGACGTAAGCGGCAGCGAGGCAGCCGACGACGACGCCCATCAGCACGATGAAGGGCAACTCGAGCAGCGACGCCAGTTGCAGCGTCGGCACGGTGAAGGCCGGATCGGCACCGTAGACGATGCGGCTGACGGCAGCGGCGGCGACCGCGGCGAGGATCACCGGTGCAAAGCCGGCGAGCGTGTATTCGAGCAGCACGACCTCCATCGCGAACACGACGCCGGCGATCGGCGTGTTGAACGATGCGGCGATCGAGCCCGCGACACCACAGCCGACGAGCACGCGAATGCTGTTGTTCGGCAGGCGCAGCCATTGGCCGAGCAGGCTCGAGGTGGTCGCGCCGATGTGGATGACCGGTCCCTCGCGTCCGACCGAGTGTCCGCAGGCGATCGAGATCGCACCGCCCACGAACTGCATCACGGCATTGCGCCAGGGCAGCCATCCGGCGTGGCGGGCGAGTTGCGCCATCACGTGCGCAGGGCCGACCGCGCGCCATTCGGACCGCACCACGCCGAACAACAGGCCGATCACGACTCCGCCGGCGATGGGCAGCGCGAGCCGCCACTCGACGGGCAGCGCCTCGAAATTCTCGCCGTTGTCCATCAGCCCGGCGAGCACCAGTGCGTTCTCGCTGACCTGTCGGAACGCGACGATCACGATGCCGGTCGCAACGCCGGCAACGAGCCCGAGCACCGACAGCGGAAAGAGCGCGTCGGCACGCGCCAGCGCGGCGCGCAGCCCTTCGAGTGCCGCGCGCGGACTGGCGTAGCCTGCAAAGCCGCGCGGCGTGCGCGCAACCGATGCGCGCGACGGTTTCGCGCGCGTCGAACGGTCCGGGTCCGTCGGGCCTGCGAACATGTGCCGAAACCCAAAAATTGTCGCGGGCGATAACGATAACCTGTCGCTTTGGGTCGCTCACGCACCTGCTCGCTCTATGCTCGAAGTCGGCGAACTGGAGCGGCGCATCGCGCAGCTCGAGGACGAGACGCGCGAGGCGAGCCCATGGCGACGGCACTGATCGAGGGCAGCCTGCGCGCGCGGCTTCGCAGGTTGGAGGAACGACGCCGTCGTCGACGCGGCTATCTACCGTTGACGCCGATCTTCGACGGCGACGACGAGCGCGTTGCGCGTGCTACTGACGCGGAACGAGATCGTCACGGAGGATTGGTTGTGCTTACAGTAGAACGTTCTGCACCCGCTCGCTCGAGCAACGTCGCCATTCGCGCTCCCAGTGAGAGCGAACTACGGTAGGTCATCGTCGCCCGATCGCCCCATCCGACGCGCACCGTTACCCCCTTGCCCTCGGAATGGTCACGCGCATTGTTGATCATCTCCGTCGAGCCGTACTCGAGAACTCGCATCGCAGGGGGCTGCGTGAATCGGTCTAGACAAGGCGCGATGAGGTTGCGCCACACCGCGTCTTCTTCCGTAGCGGCGCGCTCGTAGGACTTAGCCGCTCTACGTAACGCGCCCAGCCGGTACAGTTTGCGCCGGCCGACGAGGCGAGAGGTGAAGACCCCCGCTCGCTCGAGCGAACGCAGTTGATGATTGGCCGCCTGCACCGTCACGCCGCGGTGCTCGGCGAGCGCGCGGCTCAGCGGAACTTCGTGGGCACGCCAGAACTGCCCAGCCAGCCATTGCGACAGATCAGGATCGAAAACAACGTTTTCCATTGGTAGAAAGTCAATAGAAAACGGGGCGCGGAGTCCAACGGACCGTGATTTCAGGCAACGGAACGCCCGGCGGAGAGCGAGGCGATCGACCAAGGGCGCCTCGGCTGAAGCGAATCAGCTACACCTACGCTTACATGATCTGCGATCGGCAGGAGTTGAGATTACGAAATGTCCACAGCCATTCGATTCTTCTGGTGGGCCCCCCGGGAGTCGAACCCGGCACCAACGGATTATGAGGCGTTCTTCGGCACGCCTGCGGAGCAAGTCCAAGCAACGATGAGCTGCGTTGAGCACGCAGAAATAGCGATCTATTTCAGCAACTTGCATCAGAAATAGGAGTGCGAAGCTACCCGGAGCGATAATTAGTGAGTACTCACACCAAGAAGCCTTAAGGGGTCGGGTGGGGGTCGCTAATTCGACAAGGGGAAGCTCATGGCTCGACGTCGCCGGAAGACGGAATTCACGCACTTGAATCTGCTCGCCGCGAAGGCGCCTGGCGAGAAGTTCACCGACACCACCCTCGATCTCCCGGACGGCGCCCGGCTTGTGCTACTCGTCCGCTCGGCCGACCGCAAGACCTGGGTTCTACGTCGGCGCGCCGGCAGTCGCGACTCGTCTGTCAAGCTGGGCGAATTTCCGGAGATCGGCATTGCCCGGGCGCGTGAGATCGCGATTGACATCGTTGGGCGTAAGCGCCTCGACCCGGCTGTCGAAGGCGGCACCTTGCGCGAGCTGCTGGAGGCGTACGCCGACCATCTCGGCGAGCGGCCAAGCGCTCGCGACGCGCGGTGGGCGGCGCGGTGGCTGCTCGGCAAGGAGTGGGAGCACGAGCTGGCCCGGAAGCGCGCACGTCTCGTCGAGACACACGAACTCACGGCGCTGCTCCGTGCGAAGGCGCAAGCCGGTGCGACGGTCTCCGTTAACAGAGCGCGTAGCACGCTTCACGCGGCCTTCGCGTGGGGTGCTAAGTCGGACAACGACTTCACGCGGCCGGAGAGCGTGCCCCGCTTCGCCATCACCACGAACCCGGTCACGCCGATCGGTCGCCAAGGCAAGTTCGAGAAGCCGCGCAAGGTGGAGATCGAGCAGGAGGCGCTGCACGCCATCTGGAAGGAGCTGCTCGCGCTTGGGCCGGTGGGCGCCTTCGGGCGTTTGGCGATCTTGAGCGTGCAGCGCCTGCGGCAACTGCAGGCCGCCGAGATCCTTGACGGCGACAAGCTGCTCATCCGTGACACGAAAGGTCGCGAGGCGCGCGAGAAGCTGAACGTCCTGCCGATCTCCGCCGCGATAGCCGCCGAGCTTCGCGCCGGGGCGCTGGAGTTGCCCGGCGGATACAAGGCACTGAACTTGACACTGCGCGCTCGGGGGCTGCGAGCTACCGACATTCGTCGGACAGCCGAGACGTTCTTGAGCGAACAGGGCGTGGTTGGCGAGGATCGGGGGCACCTGCTCTCGCACGGGCTTGAACGCAATGCGCTTGTACGCAAGCACTACGACATGGCGCAAAGGCTGCCCAGGAAAGCCGAGCTCTTGTCAATGTGGGAGCGGTACGCGAGAGTGCAACCCGCATCCGAGTAGCTTTTCTTCGGCACGCCGATCAGCGAGAATAGCGACTTGCGGTTGTTACGAGTGCCAGCGCAATGCTGCAAGCGTACAGCCGTATCGGGGCTAGCCGGCGGCAGTAGTGTCGGTGATCGACTCAGCCCGGCTTCGAACGGGATTTTCTAGAAAGTGTCTAAGCGGGCGGCGATGACCAGTCGCCCCGCCGGCGGTCTTCACAGACCCGGCTCCAGAAAGTTAGAGCGGCAGCACCCCCGGTCAAGCAGCCCGCGTGCGCCTATGCGCGCGCGACGCCTCTAACGCTTTTCTGGATTAGTAGATGACTACCGAACTGAACGATCAGCGCTTCTGCCTTGGCTCGGCGTACGCGCGCGAAGTCGGACTGAACCCTCGGCACTTCATGTCGTTGCGCAGTCGCCACCCGGACGCGTGGCCGAAGGAAGTGATCCGGGCAAACACGAAGTTCTACGCGCGCAGGCGTGACTGGGCAGCCTTCCTCTCGGAATGCGCTCGGCGCGATGCTGAGCAACCGGAACGCTTCGCCGAGTACGGCCGCAAAGGCGGCCAGCGCCGCACGCGCACCTGACCACTGTCGGGGCGCGCGTGTCGTCGGGAAAGAAAAACGGCCGCCATCGGGTGGATCCGATGCGGCCGTGAGCGTGGACTGCTAGAGGAAGTAGCTCCGGGAATTCTCGGCTCTATTTGTGACCTTGGAAAGGGTCGCCGCAGTTCGTCGCGACTGGCGCGTGCGTGCTCCATCGTCTTTGGAGTACGTAAATGAAACGTTGGAAAATCCATCGCTGCAGTCCGCGAGAACGGCTCTTGCGCCCCGAGCTGCAAGCCGAGTTGCGAGGCTTGGGATTGATGGACGAGCGCGCGCGGATTGTCGCTGCGCAAATCGTCGTCGAGGGACGACGTGAACCGCGCCACGCCACTGTGATTGCGCAACGCTGGATCGAGCTTCTGAATGCGGTAGCCCCGAAGCGTCAGCGCCCGGACTGCGTCTTCTTGGAACTGTGTCCCCTCTGTCGAACGTCGTACGCATTCTTCCGCTCCCCGTGCGGCGGCAACGCCTTTCTCGGTGAGGCGTGGTGCCGTGCGTGCCGCGCGCCTATCGAAGACGTTCTGCAGGCGGTGAAGAGAGGTGCAGCATGAACGTCGACGAAGACTTCATGACCGCGCTCGCGCAAGGCATGCCGGAGGACGAGCGTCACATTCTCTGCGCGTTCTCCGGCGATCCGGATGAGAAGCAGGACTTCGCGTGGAAGCCGCACGCATGGCGTCCGGGGAAGGAGATCCCGTTCGACATGCGCTGCAACGCGTACATTTCGGTGGCATCGTTTCGGCTGTGGCCCGACGGCACGTGGCGTCGGCGTGCGGAAGCATTCGCTGCAGGCCGGGCGTTGATGATTGACGACATCGGCACGAAGGTGCCCGTCGACTTCGTGAAGCTGCTGCCGCCGACTGCGCTGATCGAGACGTCCCCGGGCAACTTTCAGGCTTGGTACTTCTTCGAAGAGCCGGTGCGCGATCGGGCGGAGTTCGACGCCCTGATTCGGGCGTGCATCGACAAGTTCGGCGTCGACCCCGGTATGGCTGGCGTCACGCGCGTCGGCCGCATCCCCGGCTTCACCAACGGCAAGCCCAAGTACGGCGGCTCTTTCCGGGTGCGCCTCGACAGCCTTCACGCTGATCGCCGGTACGCGCCCGAGCAGATCGTCGACGCGTTCGGCCTGCAGCTGAAGCCGGCGCGCACGTTCTCCTTGGCGAACGTCTCGTCGGAGACAGTGCGCCATCGCGCCGAGATGTTCGCGGCCGTCGTGAGGTGGCTGCGTGTCCACCGGATGCTTAAGCGCGACGAGGCGAACGTCGGGGGATGGGTGCCGGTTGTTTGCCCGTGGACGGCACAACACACCGGGCAGGTCGACACCGGCGCGGCGATCCGCCTGCCTAGCGAAGAGAACGGCTTCTACGGCGCGTTCCGCTGTCACCACGGGCACTGCCTCGGGAAGGGCTGGGCGGCGCTCACGGACTGGATTGCCGAGGAATCGGCTGAGCAACTTGAGAAGGTGAACGATGCCTGGTGATCTGGAAGACGCTGGCCTTCAGGCCGCCGAGGATTTTATCGCCGCTCGCGGCCCGGTTGCGACGACACACGGGGAATGGTCGCGTGAGTTCCTGACGGCCTTCGGCGACCGCATCCTCGCCGACAAGGGATCGTTCTGGGTGTACACCCAGGACGATATGCTCTGGAAGGAGTTGTCGATCGACCACGCCGCTGTCTGGGTGAGCGAACGGTGGAACGGGCCGAAGTGCCGGTCGGCGGGCGACTACCGCGCGATCGTGCAGCTCGGCTACGACAAGCTCACCCGGGATCGACCGAGGCCTTTCGCGACGGCGCCGCTCGGCGTGGCGGCGGGCATGAGCTTCTACCGCGTCGAGCGCTCGGAGATCGTCCGCGAGCCGCTGGCGCCGGAGCACCTAGCAAGGTTCAAGCTACCGTGCGGTCCCGACTGGGATCATCCCGCCCCTCGGCTTCAGTCTCTGGAAGACGGTTCGTTCCCGCTGTCCGATCCCGACTCGAAAGACCAGCGGACGTTGATGTGGCAGCAGATCGCGGCGGCCATCTTCGGTCTTGCGTGGCGGGCGCAGAAGGCGATCCTTTGGTACGGGCCGGGCGCGGCGGGTAAGTCGACCTTCCAGAAGATCCTGCGCGCGACGCTTCCGCCGAACATGGTTTCGGCGGTTCCACCGCACTTGTGGGACGCCGAGTACCACGCAGCCGCGCTCGCGGGTAAGCGGCTGAACCTCGTCGGGGAGATCGACGAGAAGCGACCGCTCGGCGCCGCCTTCAAGACCGCCACGGGGAACGACCTGCTGCAAGGCCGGCATCCGACGCACCGTCCGTTCTCGTTCGTCTGCGAGGCCGCTCAGGTGTTCAACTGCAACGGATTGCCAGCGACTATGGATCGGTCGGAAGCGTTCTGGCGCCGGTGGTCGGTCGTTCATTTTCGGTACGTCACGCCGGAAGCCGAGCGTGACGATCTGCTCGCGGAGCGGATCGTCGAAGATGAAATGCCGGCCCTGCTCGCGCGCGCATTCGACGGTGCGCGGTCGCTGATGGCGAGCGGCAAGGCCCGCTACCTCGCGACGAAGTCCCAGGATGGCGTGCTTGGTCGGTGGCGCAGGCAAACCAACAGCGTCGAAGAGTTCCTGCACGACGATGAAACGTGCGTCCTGGAACCGGGCGCCGTCACCGGCCGTGTGGACTTGTTCCGGGCCTACAAGGAGTGGTGCGCAGAGAACAAGCGCCACGCCTTCGGACGGAACCAGTTCCGCGACCAGATGCTCGCGGTGGGGCCGCGTGCCGGCGTCGAGGAAGGCCGCGCAGGAGCAGGAAGCCGCGCGTGGTCGGGCGTGAGGATCATGTTCTGACGCGACGCCGGGGCGCTTCTGCGATGGGCCAGTTCGGCCAATTCAACAGGGGGAGGTCCTCCTGCGTTTCGGCGTCTACCGTTACAAGCGGCTCCGAAAATGCCGGACCTACCTCCCCCTCCGAACTAGCCGTTCTGGCTGCGCACGTCAGGATGCGGTTCCGCGATGCCGGGCGCCGTGCAGAGGGGCTCGGCGTTGCTTCCGCCCGGCCAGTTCGGCCAATTCAACAGGGGGAGCTCTCCTCTGCATTTCAACCGCCCCCGTTACAGGCGGCTCGAAATGCAGACCTCTCCCCCTCCTTGCGAACTGGCCGAATTGGCCGGCGCGGCAGGCCCCTACCTGCGACGCCCCTCGCCGGCCAAGAAAGCCGCGCAGGCGCCCGCGACGCGGCTGTCCCATAGGCACGCTACCCCAGCCCGCTCGGCGCTCGCCTGACACGATCTAGGAGCTGCACAGCATGAGCCTCTTCCACGACCCCTTCGGCCGCGCCCGACTGCCGACTGGCTACACCCGCGAGCACCGGATCAGATTGCTACGCGAGGTCGCCGATGCGCTGATCGCCGGGCGCCGCGCATCGCGACAAGCAGAGTTGTTCATCGGCTCTGCATTCGACGCATGGCTGCGCGAAGGCGGGGGCATCGGCGCGCTCGAACGCGACTTCCTCCGGGTGACGCCACCGCGCGGCTCGCGCAGGACGCCGGCCGAGATACTGCGACACGAAGCTCATCGCGATGAGCGCGAGAACACGCACGACGAAGGAGACTTCCTTCAACACGATTGAAGGAAGCCATACAGTGAGCAAGCCTCTCGACTTGACCCCACGCGGTCTCGCCGTCGCCCGTCTCTATCGTGCCCTCGTGATGGGGCACGGCGACTGGGCTGAAGCCCGAGCCTTCGCGGAAGGCCAACGCTGGACGAACACGCCCACCGTCGTCACCGCCTTGCGCGCGGCGGTCGAGGCGCTCGACCCGACGGAACAGGCGGCAATGATGCAGCCGGTGGCGTGGGACTTCGCCGAATTCATCCGACCGATGACCATTGTCGGCCGGCTGCAAGGCATGCGTCGAGTGCCGTTCGACGTGCCGATGCTGCGCATGGAAGACGGCGCGACCGCCTCTTGGGCTGGTGAAGGCGCACCGATGCCGATCAGCGCGGCATCCTTCGGCGAGACGCAGGTGCTCAAGCGCGCGAAGTGTTCAGCGGTCACGGTGGTGCCCGAGGAGCTGGCGCGCTCTTCGAATCCGGCTGCGGAGCTGGCGCTGCGCGACGATCTCGGCCGCGCCGCAGCGCAGGCGATCGACACCGCATTCATCGACCCGAGCAACGCAGGCGGCACCGAGCGCCCGGCTAGCGTCACCCACGGTGCAACGACCTTCAATTCCACGGGCGGCACCTTGGCGAATGTGGACGCCGATCTGCGCGCGATGGTCGATGCTCTTGACGACCTCACCGCCGCGCACTGGATCGTCCATCCGCGCACCGCCACGGCACTATCGCTCATGCGCGGCACCGGCGGCGCGCCCGCGTTCCCGACCATCAACGCTCGCGGCGGCATGCTGCTGGGCTTGCCGGCCATCGTCAGCGCCAACGTTCCGGTGGTCGCCGGATCGCCCAGCGAGACCACCATCATCCTGCTCGACGCGGACGGCATCGCTCTGGCCGACGACAACGCAGCCGACTTCGAAGTCGCGCGCCACGCGTCGGTCGTCATGGACGACGCGCCCGAAGCCGGCGCGCAGCAACTCCTCTCGCTCTGGCAGGCGGGCCTCGCGGCACTACGCGCGCAACGGTGGATCAACTGGCGCGCACGCCGCAGCGGCATCGCGGCGGTCTTGTCCGGCGTGAGCTACTGACATGGCAGGCGCTCTGTCCCGAGAAGCGATCGAAGGCCTGATGCGCGGCGTCGCCAGCGCGCTCAAGCCGCAGATCGCGCGCATCGACCGCCGCGCCGAATCCACCGACGCGTTGATCGAGGATCTCGAGCGCCGGCTCACGCTCGCCGAACAGCGTGTCGCGGCACTGGAGTGGAAGGGCCTAAAGCAGACGAGCGAGGACGACCCGAACGACCAACTGTGTGCGGCGCGGCGCACGCTCGCGCGGGGGCAGATGAGCAATGCCGAGTGACGAGCAACTCGACGCGCTCGCAGAGCAGGTTGGCGCTGGCGTTTGGGCGCTAGATCTCCTGTTCAGACGCAACGAGGCGGTCCGCGTCGTGCGCACCGAGCAGGCCGAGCCCGGTTTCATCCGCCTTCACTTCGCCGACGGCGCGTGCTTCGACTTCACATGCGGCGACGCCAATCCGGTGCTCGCCGAGGCCATCTACCTCGCCACAGCAGCAGCCGCCGGCCGGCTGGCTGTACCGAGGCACTAGGATGGGTCCAGGAGCTCGCCAGCCCACGTCAGGGCATCGCGGCGAGAGCCGGCGCGGGGTGGATCGCCCCCGGCGGCCGGCACCCTCTTTCGCACGCGCCGCGGCTCACGAGAATGTGTTCAGCGTGGTCGACGCCCAGCGACCCATGCCGACCTCCGGGGGGGAGGGTTCGAGCGCGTCTCGACCGACAGGCCATGACCGGCTGTGCTACTCCGCGTCAACGCCGACCCCAAATCCGGGGCACCTAGCGAGCACCGCATGCGCATCGAGGTAGAACGCGCCGCGCTCCTGCTACGCAAGGCGGCCTCACTGCGTCCGCCAGCCGTCCCGGCGCACGTTCACCTGCGACCCTGCGACGAGCCGCATTGGCACGCGCTGTTGCGCGAGCGACCGACTGACGAGTGGGACGCCGGGCTGTTGCCCGCCGTGGCGAGCCTCGCATGGCTGCTCACCGAGATCGAGCGCGAACGCGCGCGGCTCCGTGCGGAAGGCGCCGTTATCCGCTACCCCGGCACCGGCACGCGGAGGCGCAACCCGCGCGCGACGCTCGTCCTCCGGCTCACGCAACTCATGCTCGGCATGCGCCGGACGCTGCGGCTCGGCGGTGTCGTGCGGAAGCGCAAACGGTGACGATTCACTAGCGGAGGCAAAGATGAACATTCACGACACGCGGCCCTTCGGGCAGCTCGCCAGCGCGGCGGCGGCGGTCGCCCTAGGGATGAAGTTGCGCGGCCGCAAGGACGATCAAGACTGGGCGGCCTTGCTCGACCGGCTTGCGCGGCAGGCCCGCATGCATCTAGCCGGCGAAGGCAAACGAACCTACAGCCTCGGTGACGAAGGCGACAGCGCCTCGCCCCCGTCCGTCGCGGCATAGCGACCACACGCCCGGGGGCGACGCACGGTTTTCCCTAGGCTGTCAGCTTGCTAACAGTTACCATCGGGCCGGGCGACGGAGGAATAGCGGTGAACAACGCGGAGAAGGTGACGAAGATGGTCCATTTCGTCATCGCCAACACACAGCCGCAGGATCTCGGCGCGACCAAGCTGAACAAGGTCCTGTGGTTCGCGGACCTGATGTACTACCGGGAGCATGGCCGCTCGATCAGCGGCGAGGACAGCTACCGGAAGTTGCAGTACGGCCCGGTGCTGACGGAGATGCCGGCTGTGCTACGGACGCTGAAACAGGGCGGCTTTATCGCCGAGCGTGAAGTGCAAACGCGGGCCGGCACACGACGCGAGTTCATCGGCCTCAAGGCGGTCGATGTTACGGAGTTCGCAGCTGACGAACTAGCAGTGCTCCGCACCGTGATGCGATGGAGTGCGCCGCACAGCGCCCAAGCGCTCAGCGACCTCACGCACGATGCGCTGTGGAAGGAGACGGAGCGGGGCGAGCAAATTCCAATCGCCGCTGCGGCAGCCGCGCCGGGCACACCGACCGAGGACGACCTGCGCTGGGCGGAGAAGGCGCTTTCCGGCTTCGAAGGCTGGGATGAGGTTCGCGCGCCCGCCTGACGGATTCCGCGTTCTCGTTCCCAAAGAACTCGAAGACCGCATCCTCAGCCACAACGCCATTTGGCCCGGGGTCGAATGGTGTTGGTGCGCTATCGTCGTCCGCCTTGAAATGACGGCGCACCGCGACGGCAACGAGGTCGGGGACGGCTTCGTGCAAGCGTTCCCCGACATGCCTATGCCCGGGCTGCGGTTCCGCGTCGCGTACCTGATCCTCGGCGACTGCGTTCATGTGGCCGACGTGTGGATCGGGCCACTCCCGACAGCACAGCCTAGGCCCTACGGCCGATAGCGGAATGCCCGGCGCTGCGGCATCGCCCACCGCATGCGACACGATGACACCAACGAGGAGTGCGCGCGGTAGCTCATCGAGTGGGCCGGGCGACGGCGCCGACCGACGAAACAGTGTTCAGGGCGGAGATCGCTGGGCGCCGAGTACCGACCTACAGGGTCCGCGCCCGCCGCACGGAAGCACGGAAGCACGGAAGCACGGCAAAAAAGTTCATCCCGCGCAGGAGTGGCCCCCGATTCTGGCGCATCCTTCTCTCCGTTGTTGCACCGCAGCAACGACCGCCAGAAAGGAGAAAGTGATGGCCAAGACCCGCAAGCAGAAGCAGCAAACCGCCCCGCGTGCCGCGAGCGCGGCGGCCTCGTGGGCAGATCCCGACGTCCGCGCCGCGCGCACGACGCGCAACGGGTGCCGCGTCGGGCGGCAGGACTACCCCTCCGTGCGAGCCGCCTTCGAGGCGCTCGGGCTGCCGCTGGCGAAGCACATCCGGTTCCGCGCAGAGCTGAAGGCGAAGGGCCGGGCGACGTTCGAGGGGAAGCGGTTCACGCTGACCGACTGACGGGCGCTGGTCGCCGACCCCGCAGCCCGGCCGCGCGCCGGGCTTTTTGTTGCGCCGCAACAGCCATTCGGGGTCGCACTCGGGGTCGCAAAAGAGAGGACCACCACGTAAGTTATTGATTTTCTGGTGGGCCCCCCGGGAGTCGAACCCGGCACCAACGGATTATGAGTCCGCTGCTCTAACCATCATGAGCTAGAGGCCCGCGAGCGCAATCGTACACACGACGGCGCGCGGCCGTTCGTGCATGCGCATTTTCTTCCCGACGCGCCTGGCCGGGCAACGCAGTCAGATCCCGAGCACCTTCTGGATCACGCTCTTCGCGAGGAAACCGAGCATGCCGAGCGCGAGCACGAGGAACAGGACGAAAGTGCCCATGCGTCCGGCCTTCGATTCCCGCGCGAGTTGCCAGACGATGAACAGCATGAACAGGATGAACCCGCCGACGCCGAAGGTGACGCCGAACTCCGCGATCTGTTCCTCGGTATAGCCGAACATTCATTGCTCCGGTGAGGGTGCCGGTCGCCCGGGACGACTTCCGCCGGGAAACGACCTCTCGACGACGCGCGAAATCGTGAGCCCCTGCACCAGGATCGAGAAGACGACGACGCAGTAGGTCAACGTCACGATCGCATCGCGTTCGGCGCCGGCAGGCAGCGACAGCGCAAGGGCGACGGAGATGCCGCCGCGCAGTCCGCCCCACGTCAGCACGCGCGCGGAGTTCGGGGGAAGGCGCAACGCTTCGGAAAACAGCCCGACCGGCAGGCCGACGGTGAGCGAGCGCGCGAGAAGCATGAAGACGATGGCGGCAGCGCCCGCCTTCAGCAGCTCGGTCGAGAACGACAGGACGACGACCTCCATGCCGATCAGCACGAACAGCACCGCATTCAGGATGCCGTCGAGCAGTTCCCAGAACACGTCGACGTAGCGGCGCGTCGTTTCGGACATCGCGCACTCGCGTCCCCGGTTGCCGATCACCAGGCCGCACAGGACCATCGCGAGCGGACCCGACACGTGCAGGTGCAGCGCGAGCGCATAGCCTCCGACCACCGTCGCCAGTGTCAGCAGCACTTCGGCCTCGTAGTCGTCGATCGTGCGCATCAGCCGATACACGCCGAAGCCCAGCGCCAGACCGAGAATCACGCCGCCGCCGACCTCGCGCACGAAAAGCAGGCCGACCGAGGCGGCGCTGGGCACCGCGTGATCGGCCAGCATGCCGAGCAGCAGCGAGAACAGCACGATCGCCATGCCGTCGTTGAAGAGCGACTCGCCGGCGATTACCGTCTCGAGTTCCGGCGGCGCGCCCGCCGACTTCATGATCGCGAGCACGGCGATCGGGTCGGTGGGCGAGATCAGGGCGCCGAACAGCAGGCAGTACAGAAGCGGCAATGCCAGGCCGATGCCGGGCAGCACGAGCCACAGGCCGAGCCCGACGATGCCCGCCGAGATCATCGTGCCGGCGAATGCGAGCGAATACACCTGCCATCGGCGCTTGCGCAGGCGGCTGATATCGATGTGCGTCGCGCCGGCGAACAGCAGCACCGACAGCATGCCCTCCATCAGCACGTCGGAGAAGTCGATCGACTGCAGGAATGACTCCTCGTAGCGCCTGGCCCAGTGCATCAGGCCGATCCAGTCGAGCGCCACGATCGCCAGCGACAGGACGAGCGCGATCGCCATCACGCCGATCGTCGTCGGCAACCGCACGAAGCGGGCGTTGACGTAGACGAGCAGCGCGGTGACGACGAGGCAGACGGCTACGATTTCGAGCACGGGCGTCGCGGCCGGACGGGCCGGATACGGAATCGGTCGAAGGCAGGCGACAGCAAGGTCGGTGCCCCGAAGCCCGCCTGCCGAGCGCCGCGAACCAGGCGGCGCCCGGGGCGCTCGATCAGCCCTGCCCTTCGAGGAAGCTCTTGAGCTTGTCCGCGCGGCTCGGGTGACGCAGCTTGCGCAGCGCTTTCGCCTCGATCTGGCGGATGCGCTCGCGCGTGACGTCGAACTGCTTGCCGACCTCCTCGAGCGTGTGGTCGGTGCTCATCTCGACGCCGAAGCGCATGCGCAGCACCTTCGCCTCGCGCGGCGTGAGCGAATCCAGCACTTCCTTCACCACGCCGTGCATCGATGCGTGCAGCGCCGCGTCGGCAGGCGCAAGCGTCGCGGTGTCCTCGATGAAGTCGCCCAGGTGCGAGTCGTCGTCGTCGCCGATCGGCGTCTCCATCGAGATCGGCTCCTTGGCGATCTTCAGGATCTTGCGGATCTTGTCCTCGGGCATCTCCATGCGCTGCGCGAGCGTGGCCGGGTCGGGTTCCTGGCCCGTTTCCTGCAGGATCTGCCGGCTGATCCGGTTCATCTTGTTGATCGTCTCGATCATGTGCACCGGGATGCGGATGGTGCGCGCCTGGTCGGCGATGCTGCGCGTGATCGCCTGGCGGATCCACCACGTGGCGTACGTCGAGAACTTGTAGCCGCGCCGGTACTCGAACTTGTCGACCGCCTTCATCAGGCCGATGTTGCCTTCCTGGATGAGGTCGAGGAACTGCAGGCCGCGGTTCGTGTACTTCTTCGCGATCGAGATCACCAGGCGCAGGTTCGCCTCGGTCATCTCGCGCTTGGCCTTGCGCGCCTTCGCCTCGCCGGCGGCCATCTGCCGGTTGATCTCCTTCAGGTCGGACAGCGGCAACACGACGCGCGCCTGCAGGTCGATGAGCTTTTGCTGCAGATCCTGGATGGCCGGGATGTTCCGGCGCAGCACGTCCGCGTACGGCGGATTGGCCGCAACTTCCCTTTCCGACCATTTCAGGTTCGTTTCGTTGCTGGGGAAGGTGTGCACGAAGCGCTCGCGCGGCATGCCGACGCGCTGCACGGCGATCTCGCCGATCGCGCGCTCGAGCATGCGCACCTCGTCGACCTGCGCACGCAGCGTGTCGGCGAGTTTCTCGACCATCTTCGCCGTGAAGCGGACGCTCATCAGCTCGTGCTGGATGCGCCCCTGCGCAGCCAGGTACGGCTTGCTCTTGTAGCCCTCCTTCTCGAAGGCGACGCGCATCTTGTCGAACCACTTGCCGATATGGCCGAACTTTTCGAGCGACGCCGCCTTCATCTCCTCGAGTCGCGCGGTGTTGGCGCTGGCGGCGTCTTCGGCGTCGTCGGCGTCGTCGTCGGAGGCGGCCGAAGCCGGCGTGGGCTGCGGCACGAACTCGTCGTCGCCGTCGGCGTCGAGCAGGCCGTCGACGACCTCGTCGATGCGCAGGCTGCCGGCGGCGATGCGATCGGCGTGCGCGAGGATCTCGGCGATCGTCGTCGGGCAGGCGGAGATCGCCTGCACCATGTGCATCAGGCCGTCCTCGATGCGCTTGGCAATCTCGATTTCGCCTTCGCGCGTGAGCAGTTCCACCGAGCCCATCTCGCGCATGTACATGCGCACCGGGTCGGTGGTGCGGCCGAACTCGGAGTCGACGGTGGACAGCGCCGCCTCGGCTTCTTCCTCGGCGTCTTCGTCGGACGAGGCGACCGGCGTGCTGTCGTTCATCAGCAGCTGCTCGGCATCGGGCGCCTGGTCGTACACCGAGATGCCCATGTCACCGAAGGTACTGATGATCGACTCGATGGCTTCGGCGTCGACCAGATCTTCCGGCAGCTGGTCGTTGATCTCGGCGTAGGTGAGAAAACCGCGTTCCTTGCCCTGCTTGATCAACTGCTTGAGCTTGTTGCGCGTGATCTCGCGCTGCTCCTCGGTGATGCCCTGCCGCCCGCCGAGTTCGCGCAGCAACTGCTTCTCGCGCGCACGGTTGCCGCGCCGCGATTTCGTCGGCGCGGCCACCGGCGCTTCGGGAACGTCGGGGATCGCCTCGGCGTCGGCATCGGCTTCGTCGAAGCCCTCGGCCTGCTCGCCGACGAGGTCGTCGGCGTCCTGGTCGATGACCTCGTCGAGCGCCTCGCGCTTCTTGCCCTTGGCGGCCTTGCCGGTCGCGGGGCCCTTGGAACCCTTCGCGGCTTTCGTTGCTTTCGTGGCTTTCGTGGCTTTGCCTTTCGGCGCTTTCTCGATTTCGGTGTCTTTCGCGCCCTTCGCCGCCTTGGACGTCGTCGCGCGAACTTCCTTCGTGGCGAGCTTCGTCTGCGGCGCCTTCTTCGCCGCCCGCGCGGCGGCTTTCACGCCGGCCTCGGCCGCTTCACCGCCGGCGCGCGCGCGCGCCGGCTTCGCCGCAGCCGCGGCGGAGCGTGTCGCCGCACGGGGCTGCGCGACTTCGGCGATCGTGCGATCGTGCTCGGGGGCGGAGGCCGCGGCCGAGCGCGCGTCCGCCTCCCGGGGCACGCTCTTGCGTGCCGCAGCCTTCTTCGCCGCAGCTTGCGCGGCGGCGGTGGCGCGAACCGGCGATTTCGCCGCCGATGCGCGCGCGGGCGTCGAGCGGCCGGTCTTGGAGGCGGGTTGCGGCTTCGTCGTTGCCTTCGAAGCGCCCGCCCTGGTCGCGTTCTTCGATTCGGCCGCCGTCGATGCAGCTGCCGTCGTTGCGGATCTGGGGCTCTTGCGTGCTGTGTTCACTGCTCGTCCGGTCGTCGCGCGAGCGACGGGTTCTGGGTTCGAAACGGCGCGTCGTGGCGACGACGCACTTCTTGCGGGGGCCGATCGGTCGGTGCCGCTCTTCGCCCGGGCAGATCCGGTTCGCGAGCGCGCGGCGGCCGCGCCGCTCGCACCGGCCCGGCTCGAAGGCGCGTCTGCCGCCGCCCGCGCGGAGCTGCGAACGGCGCTGCCGGAACCGCCCGTTGCCGCCGACTTCCTCCGTGCCGGCCCGGGCGCTGACCTCGACGCGAGCGTCGATCCCTTCGACGCGAGCGTCGATCCCTTCGACGCGAGCGTCGACGTTTTCGACGCGAGCGTCGATCTCTGCGACGCGGGCGTCGATCGCTTGTTTTTCGCTGCGGTCTTGGAGGTCACCTGTCGAACACCCCTCGCGATGAACGGAGCCCGCTCCCGACGGATATGGGGACACGCGCCCGGGTTTCCAGCAACACTTCCTGAGGCGACGCAAATCGGTGTTTGTGCAGCCGCAGTGCGCAGCCGCAGCGAAACCCGTAATTGTATCAAGTGCGGCGGCGTTTTCCCATAAGTGTTTGATATCTTTCTCGATCTTCGGCATTCGGCATGCCCGAAGCGACCAGTTCGTCGATCTGCCGCGCGAGCTCGCGATCGAGCAACTGGGCCAGCGCGGCGTCGAACTCGACCTGCGCCTCGTCGATCGACAGCGAACCGAGCGCCCAGTCGTCGGCAGCGCCCTCGCGCTCCAGTCGCTGAACCAGCGACGGCGCCTGCGATCGCAAGGCCTCGCAGACTTCGGCAAGCGTCGACGCGGGCGGCAGCGCGGCCACCGTCCGCAACCACTGCCCCAGCGCGGCACCCGTTTCCGACTGGAACACGGCGTCGCAGTTCGACGACGCAGCCGCGTGCGGTGCATCGTCACCGCGCTGCGCCTGCGGCGCGCGGGCCGGGCCGAGCGCGCGCACGGCGAGCACCGGATGCAGCGCGGCGAGCCAGCGCACGCGCTGCTCGAGATCGGGCCGAGCCACCGAAAGCGGGCGCGAGGCGCGTCGCGACGTCGGAAACCGGCGCCGCGTGTCGGCACCGGCGCCGGCCTCGCGCCCGGCGGCGGTCGATCCGAGCCGCGCCGGCGTGCGCGACGCGTCGGCGAACTCGCCCGATGCCGGCGATCCGCTGCGCGCGAGGGACGCGGCGGAAGAGGGCGCTTCGGGCGGCGCTCCAACGTAACGGCCGACTTCCTCGGCGCTCACGCCGGCGAGCCCGGCGAGCCGGTGCACCAGTTGCAGCCGCAGCGCGGGTGCAGCCAGCGCGTGCAGCAGCGCCCGTGCCTCGGCGAGCAGGCGCGCGCGGCCCTCGGGGACGGCCAGGTCGACGCGCTCGGCCAGCTCGCGCACGAGCAGTTCCGACAGCGGCAGCGCCCCGGCGAGCGCCTGCCGGAAGCCGTCGGCGCCGAAAGCGCGCACGTAGCTGTCCGGATCGTGCTCGACCGGCAGGAACAGGAACTCGATGCGCTTGGTGTCGTCGGTCTGCGACAGCGATGCCTCGAGCGCGCGCCACGCCGCCTTTCGACCGGCGGCGTCGCCGTCGAAGGCGAAGACGACGCGGTCGACCAGGCGCAGCAGCTTGCGGACGTGGTCCGGCGTCGTCGCCGTCCCCAGCGTCGCGACCGCGTTCTCGACGCCGTGCTGCGCGAGCATCACGACGTCGAGATAGCCTTCGACGACGATCGCGCAATCGTCGCGGCGAATCGCCTCGCGGGCCTCGAACAGTCCGTAGAGTTCGCGGCCCTTCGAGAACACCGGCGTTTCGGGCGAATTCAGGTACTTGGGTTCGCCGGCGCCGAGCACGCGGCCGCCGAATCCGAGCACCTGGCCGCGCGCGTTTCGAATCGGGAACATGATCCGGTCGCGGAAGCGGTCGTAGCGCTTGTTGCCCTCGCCTTCCACCACCAGACCGGCGGCGACCATCTCCGGCGCGTCGTAATCGGCCACCGCCGCCTCGAGTCCGCGCCATTGCGCCGGCGCGTAGCCGATCGCAAAACGCGCGGCGGTGGTGCCCTGCAGCCCGCGGCCGACCAGGTAGTCGATCGCCTGCGGCGCATCCTTCAGCCGCCTGCGGTAGTGACGGGCCGCCTGCTCGAGCAGCGCGAGCAGCGCGGGCGAGCGGCGTTCGCCACCCGCGTCGCCTTCGCGCGGCACTTCGACGCCGATCGAGCGCGCGAGTTCCTCGATCGCATCGACGTAGCCCAGGCCGCCGTGCTCCATCAGGAAGCCGATCGCCGAGCCGTGCGCCCCGCAGCCGAAGCAGTGATAGAACTGTTTCGCCGGACTGACACTGAACGACGGCGTCTTTTCGCCGTGAAAGGGACACAGCCCGACGAAGTTCGCCCCCGACTTGCGCAGCTTCACCGAGCGCCCGACGACGTCGACGATGTCGACGCGGGCGAGCAGATCCTGGATGAAGGCCTGCGGAATCACCGCGCGGCAGTCGGCTACGAGCGCGACGTCGACAGCCGCTGGCGCACCTGCGCCGATACGTTCGACAGATCGGCGCGGCCGGCCAGGCGCTGCTTGAGCACGCCCATCACCTTTCCGATGTCCTGCGGGGAGGCGGCTGCGCTCGCGGCGATCGCGGCATCGATCTCGGCCGCCACTTCGTCGGCACCAGCCGGCTGCGGGAGGTATGCGGCGAGCACCTCGAGCTCGAAGCGCTCGCGCGCGGCGAGCTCGTGCCGGCCGGCCTGCTCGTACTGGGCGATGGAATCGCGGCGCTGCTTGCTCAGTCGCTCGACGACGGCAACCGTCTGCGCGTCGTCCAGTTCGATGCGTTCGTCGATCTCCTTCTGGCGAACGGCGGCGACGAGCAGGCGGATCGCCGAAAGCCGCGCAGCATCGCGCGCGCGCATCGCCGCCTTCATGTCGTCGCCGATTCGATCCTTCAGGCTCATGACGTGGGTCCCGCAGAAAAACAAGCCCGCCTCAGGATACCCGGGCGGGCTGCGCTTGGCATCCCCCGGCGCCGTGCGGTGCGCGGGGGCACGGCTGCCCGCGCATCGCCTGCGTCGGGCCGGCCAGGAGGGGCTATCGCGGCATCAGGACAGCTGCGTCGGCAAAGCCGGGTCAGTACAGCTTCTTCGGCAGCATCTGGCTGCGCAGACGCTTGTGGTGACGCTTGACCGCGGCCGCCTTCTTGCGCTTGCGCTCGGCGGTCGGCTTCTCGTAGAACTCGCGCGCCCGAAGCTCGGTGATGATTCCGGCTTTCTCGATGGTGCGCTTGAAACGGCGAAGCGCGACGTCGAACGGCTCGTTCTCCTTGACGCGAACGGTCGGCATTAACGGTAACCCCTCATGTGGAACCCGCAAGTATAGCTTTTCGTGCCCGTCGCCTCAAGCGCCGGCGCCGCCTGCCGCCGCCGCCCGACCGGCGGCGCGGCTGGCCCCCGCAAGGGCTTGTCGCCGGACGACGCAGCGCAGCAGAATGACGATGTGTCAGGCACTGGAGTTCGAAGTCGATGCCGTCACGGACCGATACCGGCCTTTCCTCCGATTCGGGCGCGCGCGCCGAACAGCGCTCGCAGACCATCGCCATCGCCGGCTTCCGGCAGATCTATTCCACCTCCCGCGTCGAGGCGAAGCTCGACGAGCTCGTCCCGGGCGGCAGCGAAGCGCTCAAGGGCACCTACGAACGGATGCTCGAGGCCGGCGGCGAACGCTTCTGCGTCAAGCCGGGCGCGATGCCCGACTTCGACTCGCTGGAAGACGAGTTGCCGAACTTCGGCGAGGTGCTCGACGACCTGCGGCGCCAGCTCGTGCTGTGCCTGGAAACCGCCGATCCCGTCGAATTCACGCCGGTGCTGCTGCTCGGCGAACCGGGAATCGGCAAGACGCATTTCGCGCGCCGCGTCTCGCAGCTGCTGGGCACCGGCTACGGCTTCGTTTCGATGAGCTCGCTGACCGCCGGGTGGATCCTGTCGGGCGCTTCGTCCCAATGGAAGAACGCGCGCGCGGGCAAGGTCTTCGAGACGCTCGTGCACGGCGACTACGCCAATCCGGTGATGGTCGTCGACGAGATCGACAAGGCGAGCTCCGACGGCGCCTATGACCCGCTCGGCGCGCTTTACAGCCTGCTCGAGCCCGATACCGCCGCCGAGTTCGTCGACGAGTTCGCCGAGATTCCGCTCGATTGCTCCGAGATCGTCTGGATCGCCACCGCCAACGAGGCGAACCGCATCCCCGAGCCGATCCTGAACCGCATGAACGTGTATCGCATCCCGCCGCCCGATCCCGTGGGCGCTGCGCGCATCGCTCGCAACCTGTACCGCGAGATCCGCGAAGCGCACGAATGGGGAGCCGCGTTTCCGCCGCAGCCCGACGACGAGGTCGTCGAGCGCCTCGCGCAGTGTGCCCCGCGCGAGATGCGCCGCCTGCTCGTCGGCGCCTTCGGCAACGCCAAGCTCGCCGGTCGCGACGCGATCGACGGCGACGACCTGAACACGGCGCGACACGCGCGGCGCGCGCGCATCGGCTTCTGAACGCTCGCCCGCCGCAGCGGCACCGCCACCGGTCGGACGACGCACCGCACCGGTTCGCGCCAAGCGAGAATCCGCCCCTCGCCGACGTACGGGAATCGCCTCCGCGCCGTCCATTCGCAGATGAGTTCGCTCTTCGCCGACATCCCCACGGTCTACCTGATGACCGGATTCTCCAGCGTCGCCGGCGCCGCGATCCTGCTGGCGCTGCGAAGCGATCACGCCGGCGTCGACCGGTCGATGCCGATCTTCGCCGCCGGCGTTCTCACGATGGGGCTGGGCTTCGTGTTCTTCGCGCTGCGCGCGCAGGTGGGGGCCTCGCTCGCACCCACGCTCGGCTACGCCGCGCTCGGCGTCTCCGCGCTGCTGGTCTGGCTCGGCACGACGCACCTGTTCGACCGCCCGGCGTCGCCGTGGTCGGCCGCCGCCCTGACGCTTCTCTACGTGACGACGATCGCACTGCTGCGCGCGCCCGACGCGCAGCACGCGCTCGAGCGCATCGTGCTCAGCAGCCTGTTCACGGTCGTCTTCCTCGGACTCGCCGCGCGTCAGGTGCACCGCTCGCCGCTGGTGCGAACGCTGCGCTCGGCGCGGCTGATGCGCGGCCTGCTCGCCGCTTTCTGCGCGGTGATCGCGCTTCGCCTGGCGCTGTTCGTCGTCCAGGGCATCCCGCTGAATGCCGACGGAAGCGCACCGAACGGCGTGCTGCGCACGCTGTTCGCGATGGCGTTCGGCTCGTTGCCGTTCGCGCTGACCGTCCTGGTGCTGAGCGTCGCCAACGGCCGGCTCAGCGCGAGCCTGCGTGAACTCGCCGCCACCGACGAACTGACCGGTCTGGTCTCGCGACGCTCGCTGAACGAGTCCGCCGAGCGCCTGCTCGGGCGCACGCCGGAGTGCATCGCGCTGCTGATGATCGACCTCGACGATTTCAAGGCGGTCAACGACCGTCACGGCCACGGCGTCGGCGACGAGATGTTGCGTCACGTTGCAGCGCTGCTGCGCCGCTCGCTGCGCTCCGACTCGCTGATCGTTCGCTACGGCGGCGACGAATTCTGCGCGCTGGTGCCGGTGCCCGGCGAAGGCACCGCCTTCGGCGTGGCCGAGCGCTTGCGCGCGACGATCGAGGCGTCGCCTTTCCGGCACGACTCGCTCGCGCTGCCGATCACGGCGAGCATCGGCGTGAGCCTTCATCGTTCCGGGCGCACGTTGCGCGAGATGCTCGACGAGGCCGACCGGCGCGCATACAGGGCGAAGTCGCAGGGCCGCAACCGCGTCGTCGCCGAGGATTCGCTCGTCGGCGCCTGAGGAAAGCGCCTCTGGGCGCTCGTCGTGCCCGACGAGCGGTGCGAAAGCCGCGGCGCGGGGTAGCGGCTTCGGTTGTCCCCGGCAAGGGGCGATGTCACACTCCCCCGGACATTTCGCGTTCGCGGCCCGCCCTCACCGTCCCCCGTTCGAAAATCCCGCATGGTTCCTGCGCTGATCGTCGACATGCAGACCCTGTGGCTGATCAGCGGCGTCACCGTGCTGGCCACCGCGGCCACGCTGATGTTCCTGCGGTCGCTGCACGAACCCTCGGCGCCGGTGCTCGGCCTGCAGGCACTCGCGATGTCGCTCGCCGGCAATGCGCTGCTGGTGGCCGGGCTCCTGGCGGCGGATCACGAAGCGCTCGCCGACGGCGTCATGGTCGTCGGCGTGGGCGCCGGAGCGATCACGGCCTGCGAGGCCGTGCGCAGGCTGTACGGCGCCTCGCCGCGGCCCGCGATCCTGTTCAGCTTCCTCTTCCTGCTCCTGGCCGGCACGCTCGGATTCGACGCGCTGCGCAGCGACGGTGCCGCCCGGGGCGCCTACACCGAGTTGCTGGTCGCCGTGGCGACTGCGCTCACCACCGTTCGCGTCGCGCGGGCACGCGACCCGGCCGCCGAAATCGTCCGCCGGCTGCTGGTGGCGGCCGGCGCTGCCTACGCCGTCGTCTCGCTCGCGAGTGCGATGCTCATGATGCGCGCGCCGTCGCCGGCGTCGGACGCGCCTGCGCCGATCGGCACGATCGGTCTGGTCACGATGGCGCTCGAAGCCCTGCTGCCGATGGCGATCACCGGCCTGATGCTCGCCGCGGTGCATTCGCGCATGGCCGACGAGTTGCGCGCACTGGCCACCACCGATCCGCTGACGCGGCTGATGTCGCGCCGCGTGCTGTTCGACAGCGGCGAGCCGCTGCTCGCGTCCACGCGCCTGTCCGGAGGCATGATGGCGGCGATGATGGTCGACATCGATCACTTCAAGCAGATCAACGACGTGCACGGCCACGCCGCGGGCGACATGGTCCTGCGTCACTGCGCGCGCCAGCTGCGCGCCGGCGCGCGCGCCGAGGCGCTGGCGGCGCGCTACGGCGGCGAGGAGTTCTGCCTGCTCGTGCCGATCGAGCGCGAGCGCGACGCCTTCGTCGCCGCCGAGCGCCTGCGGCACCGGATCGCCAGCCAGCCGTGCATGGTCAACGGCACGAGCGTCTCGATGACGGTGAGCATCGGCGTGGCGATCCACGAGCACGGCCAGCGCCTCGCGCAACTGCTCGCACGCGCCGACGAACTGCTGTACGAGGCGAAGCGCTCGGGGCGCAACCGCGTCGTCTCGGCCGATTCGCCGGCCGACCAGCCCGACCTCGCGCTGCTGGTGGTCTAGGGCCACGATGAAAGTCCTCGGCATCGAGACGTCCTGCGACGAAACCGGCGTCGCGCTGTATTGCACCGACGGCGGACTGCTCGCACAGGCGCTGCACTCGCAGGTCGCGCTGCACGAGCGCTACGGCGGCGTCGTGCCCGAGCTCGCGTCGCGCGATCACGTCCGGCGGCTGCTTCCGCTCGTCGAACAGGTGCTCTCGGAAGCGGGCGTGGCGCGCGGCGAACTCGACGCGATCGCGTGGACCGAAGGCCCCGGGCTCGCCGGCGCGCTTCTCGTCGGCGCCGGCGTCGGCGCGGCGATGGCGTTCGCGCTCGGCCTGCCCGGCATCGGCATCCATCACCTCGAAGGCCACCTGCTGTCGCCGCTGCTGTCCGAAGACCCGCCCGCCTTCCCCTTCGTCGCGTTGCTGGTCTCGGGCGGGCACACGCAGTTGATGCAGGTCGACGGCGTCGGCCGCTACCGCCTGCTGGGCGACACGCTCGACGACGCCGCCGGCGAAGCCTTCGACAAGAGCGCGAAGCTGCTCGGACTGGGCTACCCCGGCGGACCGGAAATCGCGCGCCTGGCCGCCGCCGGCAGCGTCGGGCGCCATTCGCTGCCGCGCCCGATGCTGCATTCGGAGACGCTCGACTTCAGTTTCAGCGGACTGAAGACGGCCGTCGCGACGATCGCACGCCGGGGCTTCGACGACGAGGCGGCACGCGCCGATCTTGCGGCCGAGGTGGAGGCGGCGATCGTCGACGTGCTGGTGGCGAAGTCGCTCGCGGCGCTGAACGAGACCGGCCAGCGCCGGCTGGTCGTCGCCGGCGGCGTCAGCGCCAATCGACGGCTGCGCGAAGCGCTGTCGGCGGGCTGCGCCGAGGTGGGCGCGCGCGCGTATTTTCCCGCACCGACCCTGTGCTCGGACAACGGCGCGATGATCGCGTTCGCCGGTGCGCTGCGGCTGCAACAGGCGGGCGCCGATGCCTTGCCGCGCGGGCGCGCGATCGGCGGTTTCGTCGTGCAGCCGCGCTGGCCGCTCGAGTCGCTGCCGGCGGCCTGAGCTCGAAGCGCCCGTTCGTCGCGCTGGCGTCGGGTTTCAGCGCGAGCGGCTGCCGATCCGCGACTCCTTGCCCTGGATGAGCCTGGCGAGGTTGACGCGATGCCGCCAGACGAGCAGCGCGCTCATCGCCGAGATCGCCAGCGCGTTCGGTCCGGGTCCGAACAGGAACAGGTCCCACAGCGGCGCGAACACGGCGCCGACGAGCGCTGCCAGCGACGAATAGCGGAAGAAGAAGGCGATCGACAGCCACGTGACGAGCACGCCGGCGCCGAGCAGCGGATGCAGCGCGAGCAGCACGCCGGCCGCGGTGGCGACGCCCTTGCCGCCGTGGAAGCGATGAAAGACCGGGTACAGATGCCCGACGAACACGGCGAGCGCCACGAGCGCGATCGGCCCTTCGCCGAGCCCCCACTGCGGCGCGACCGTGCGCGCGAGCGCCACCGCCGCCCAGCCTTTCGCACCGTCGCCCAGCAGCGTCAGCGCAGCCGCGACCCGGTTGCCGCTGCGCAGCACGTTGGTGGCGCCGGGATTGCGCGAGCCGTAGCTGCGCGGGTCGGCCAGACCCATGGTTCGGCTGACGAGGACGGCGAAAGACACCGATCCGAGCAGGTAGGCGAGCGCGATCGCGACCAGCGGATACCCGATCTGCATGGCGTGTGCCGGCCTATTTCTCGAGCGCGCAGTGCACGGGCACTGCGCCGAGCCGCTCGACCAGCACGCGCGGATCGATCGACACGAGCAAGCCGCGGCGGCCGCCGTTGACGTAGATGCACGGCTGCTCGAGCACGCTCGCCTCGACGAAGATCGGCATCGGCTTGCGCAGGCCGAACGGCGATGTGCCGCCGACGAGGTAACCGCTGTGCCGTTGCGCGGTACGCGGCTCGCAGGGCTCGATGCCGGTGCGGGCGATCTCGCGTGCCAGCCGCTTGGTGGAGACCCGGCGGTCGCCGTGCATCAGCACGACGAGCGGGCGGGCGTGCTCGTCCTGCATCACGAGCGTCTTGACGACCGCGTGCTCGTCGACGCCGAGTTGCCGCGCCGATTCGGCAGCGCCGCCGTGCTCGACGTAGTCGTAGCGGTGTTCGCCGAAATCGACGCCGATGCGGCGCAGGAACTGCGTGGCGGGCGTTTCGCTGCGACTCACGGCCGGCTCGCCTGCGCCGACGCCTGCGGATACAGGCCGCGCACGCGCGCGTGCAGTCGCGCCAGGCCGAGCAGCGCGTCGATGTTCGGCGTGGCGACGCCGACCGCGCGCGCAATCTCGGCGACGCTCGCCACCAGTGCGTCGAGCTCGACCGGGCGCCCGGCCTCGACGTCCTGCAGCATCGACGAGCGAAACGCGCCGAGCTCGCGCGTGACGGCGTGCCGCTGCTCGGGGGTGGTCTCGATCGGCAGGCCGATGCGCGCGCCCACCGCAGCCGCCTCGCGCATCGTCGCGCTGACGAATTCACGCACGAGCGGATCGTCGAGGATGCGGTCGGTGGTGGCGCCGATGATCGCCGAAATCGGGTTGATCGTCATGTTGCCCCACAGCTTGAACCAGACCTCGTGCTGGATGCGCGCCGAGATCTCGACATCGAAACCGGCACGCGCGAAGAGCGCGGCGATGCGCTCGACTCGCTCGCCCGTCGTGCCGTCGGGTTCGCCGAAGATCAGGCGGTTGCCGCCGTGGCGACGCACGGCGCCCGGCTCGGGCGTGAAGCAGGACACATGCACGACGCAGCCGACGACGCTGCGCGGAGGCAGCGCGCGCGCCACCGCGCCGTCGGCATCGATCGTGGTCCAGCGGCGCGCGGCGAGCGCGGCGTCGAACCCGTGAAAGAACCACCAGGGCACGCCGTTCATCGCGGGAACGACGACGGTATGCGCACCGATCATCGGCGCGATCGCCGCGGCGACCTGCGGCAGCGCCGGCGTCTTCACGGCGACGACGACGAGATCCTGTTCGCCGAGCGCGGCCGGGTCGGCACTGGCGCGCACCGGCAGCGCCCGGACCGTGTCCGATGCGCCCTCGTCGGTTTCGAACAGGCGAAGCCCGCCACGCTGCACCGCGCTCAGCGTGTCTCCGCGAGCGAGCGCACAGACGGTTTCCCCGGCGCCTGCCAGTCGTGCCGCCAGCAGCCCGCCGACGGCGCCCAGTCCGACGATCGCGATGCGCACGAAGCCGCTCCCTGCCCGAGTTGTTGCGAGGCGATCACTATAGCCGCGACTCGATGCGCCGGCCGTCGTGCGCGAACCAGTGCAGGCGGGCGGCGTCGAGCCGCAGCGCGACCGCCTCCCCGCGCACCGGCGCCGGTGAATCGGACGACTGGCGCAACGCCAGGCGCGTGCCGCGTTCGGCCTCGACGTGGACGATGCGCGCTTCGCCCAGTTCTTCGACGTGCAGCACGCGCGCGGGCCACGCGTCGGCTTCGTCGGCAGCCGCCAGCGAGAGGCTCTCCGGGCGTATGCCGAGCTCGGCCGGGCCGCTGCGCGGAACGGGCAGCGCCAGCCGCCTGCCGGACGGCAGCACGGCTGCGCCGCGTTCGACGACGACCGGCACGAGGTTCATCTTCGGCGAGCCGATGAATTCGGCGGCGAAGCGGCTCGCCGGGCGCCGGTAGAGCTCGGCCGGCGTGCCCGCCTGCTCGATGCTTCCGTCGCGAAGCAGCACGATGCGGTCGGCGAGCGTCATCGCCTCGAGCTGGTCGTGCGTGACGAAGATCATCGTCGCCGACAGCTCGTCGTGCAGCCGCGCGATCTCGAGGCGCGTGTGCGCTCGCAACGCCGCGTCGAGGTTCGACAGCGGCTCGTCGAAGAGGTACACCTGCGGTTCGCGCACGATCGCACGTGCGATGGCGACGCGCTGTCGCTGCCCTCCCGAGAGCTCGCGCGGCCTGCGGTGCAGCAGCGGCTCGATGCCGAGCATCGCCGCCACGCGTCGTGTACGCTCGTCCACCGTCGCGCCGCTCGCGCCGGTCCTGCGCAGGCCGAACGCGATGTTCTCGTAGGCGTTCATGTGCGGATACAGCGCGTACGACTGGAACACCACGGAGACGCCGCGGCGGGCGGGCGGCAGCTGCGTGACGTCGTTGCCGCCGATCAGGATGCGGCCGGAATCGGCCTCCTCGAGCCCCGCCACCAGGCGCAGCAGCGTCGACTTGCCGCAGCCCGACGGGCCGACGAAGACGACGAATTCGCCGTCGGCGACGTCCAGATCGATGCCGCGGATGACTTCCGTGTCGCCGAAGCGCTTGCGCAGTTTCTCGAGTCGCACACTTGCCATCGGCCTACCCCTTGACCGCGCCGGCGGTCAGGCCGGCGACGAGCCGGCGCTGGAACACCAGCACCAGCGCGATCAGCGGCACCGTCACGATCACCGAGGCCGCCATGATGTTTCCCCACGGCAGCTCGTGTTCGCTCGCGCCGGTGAGCAGCGCGATCGCCACCGGCACCGTGCGCTGCTCGTCGGAGAGCGTGAAGGTGAGCGCGAACAGGAACTCGTTCCAGGCGGCAATGAATGCGAGCAGGCCGGTGGCGACCATCGCCGGACCCATCAGCGGCAGGAAGATGTGCCTGACGATCGCCAGAGGCCCGAGCCCGTCGACGATCGCCGCCTCCTCGATCTCCACCGGCAATTCGCGCACGAAGGTCGTCAGCACCCACACGGTGAACGGCAGCGTGAAGATCAGGTACGAGAGCACGAGCGCGCCGAGCCGGTTGTACAGTCCGAGCATGCGCACCACCTCGAACAGTCCCGAGAGCACCGCCACCTGCGGGAACATCGACACGCCGAGGATCGTGTAGAGCAGCAGGCCGCGACCGCGAAAGCGAACGCGGCCGAGCGCGAACGCGGCTCCCAGCGAGAGCACGAGCGACAGCGCGACCACCGACACCGAGACGACGACCGAGTTGGCGATGTTGCGCGCGAAGGGCTGTTCCTGCCACAGCCGCGCGTAGTTCGACAGGTCGATGCGCGTCGGCCAGTACTCGACGTGGAACAGCTGCGAGCCCGACGCAAAGGACGTGAGCAGCGCGTAGTACAGCGGAAAGAGCAGGAACACCGCGAGCGCGACGCACGCGACGGCCAGCGAAACCCGCGACAGCACGCCCCTCATCGCACGCCTGGCATCGCAGCGCCCTTCATCGGCGCGCGGTGCCCGGATCGAGCCGGACCGCCGTCGCGTAGACCGCCGTGAGCAGCGCGATCACGAAGAAGACGAGCGTCGAGGCCGCCGAACCGTAGCCGACGTCCTGGAACGCGATCAGTTCGCGTCGAGCGAACACCGACAGCGTCATCGTCGCATCGGTGGTGCCGGTCATCACGTAGACGAGATCGAACATGCGCATCGCGTCGAGCAGGCGAAAGACGACGGCCACCGCCAGCGCCGGACCGATCAGCGGCAGCGTGACGCGAAAGAACACTTTCGCCGGGTGGATGCCGTCGACGCGCGCGGCCTCGTAGCAGTCTTTCGGAACCATCTGCAGTGCGGCCAGCGCGAGCAGCGCGACGAAGGGCGTCGTCTTCCAGACGTCGACGAGGATGACCGAGGCCATCGACAACGACGGATCGGCCAGCCACGCCACCGGTTCGCTCACCAGCCCGATGCGCATCAGCGCGTCGTTGATCACGCCGAACTGGTCGTTGAGCATCCAGCCCCACATTCGCGCCGAGACGACGGTGGGAATCGCCCACGGCACGAGCAGCGCCGCGCGCAGCAGCCCGCGGCCCGGAAAGCGCCGCGCGAGCAGCACCGCGATCGCCACGCCGAGCACCGTCTCGAGCGCGACCGAGGCGGCGGCGAACACGAGCGTGTTGCGCAGCGACGCGAGCCACTGCGGGTCGGTCAGCACGCCGTACCAGCGGCCTTCGGCGCGGGAGAGGTAGTTCGACACGCCGACGAAACGGGCGGCGTCGGGATCGACCAGCGTCGCGTCGGTCAGGCTGAAATACACGGTTCGCGCCAGCGGCCAGGCGGCGACGACGAGCAGCACGGCCAGCATCGGCGCAAGCAGCAGCCATGCCGCGCGCACGCGGTCGGCCGACAGCGAGCGCGGCGCAGGCATCAGCGGCGCATCCGCTGCCCGATCCGCCCGAGCCGGTCGGCGAGTTCGCGTACGCGCGCATCGGGCGGCTGTCCGGCGAGGACATCGTGCGCGGCGCGCCAGACTTCACTCGAGACGCGGTTGTAGTGGGCGCCGGCCACGCGCGACGGACGTGCGGTGGCGCTGCGCAGCGGTCCGAGCAGCGCACCGAAGAACGGGTTCGCCGCGAGCACGTCGGGGTCCTCGTACAGCGACGGAATCGTAGGGTTGTACGAAGCCTCGATCGCGCGCTTCTTCTGCTGCGCGCGCCCGGTGAGGAAGGCGACCAGGTCGGCTGCCTCCTCGGGGTGGCGCGAGTGGCGCGAGACGGCGAGGTGCCAGCCGCCCAGCGTTCCCGAGCGCCTGCCGTCCGGCTCGCCGCCGGGCAACGCGATCACGCCGACGCGCCCGCGCACCGGACTGTCCGCGCCCTGCGCGAGCGCCCAGGCATAGGGCCAGTTGCGCATGAACACCGCGTTGCCGCTCTGGAAAACGCCGCGCGAGTCCTCCTCGTCGTAGTTCAGCACGCCGGGGGGCGCGATGTCGCCCACCCACGTCGCCGCCAGCGCGAGCGCCGCGACGGCGCGCGGATTGTCCACCGTGACTTCGCCCCCGGCGCCGAGAATCGTTCCGCCGCCGAAGGAGTCGATCCATTCCAGCGCGTTGCAGGTCAACCCCTCGTAGGCCTTGCCCTGGAACACGAAGCCCCAGAGCCCGCGATGACCCGTCGCGCGTTCGGCGCGCTGGACCGCGCGCGCGGTCTCGGTCAGCTGCTGCCAGGTGCGCGGCGGCGCGAAACCGTGCTGCTCGAGCAGGTCCTTGCGATAGTAGAGAACGCCGACGTCGGCCCACCAAGGCAGCGCGACGAGGCGACCGTCGACGGTGTCGTTCTCGACGAGCGACGCGAAGTGCTGCGCGGGCGCGTCGCCGACGCGGGGCGCAAGGTCGATCAGCTGGCTCGCGAGCATGCCGGCCCAGACGATGTCGATCTGCAGCACGTCGATGTCGTGCGAACCCGAGGCGAGAAGCTGCAGGTACAGCGCCAGCCGATCGGTGGACGAATTGGGCGTCGTGACGATTTCGACTTCGTTGCCCGTGCGCCGCTCCCATTGCGCGACGGCCTGCTCGCACAGCCGGCGCTCGACGCCGAGCGCGCCGCACGAAATCGCGATGCGCACGGCTTCGGCGCCGGCCGGCGCGGCCGCCGACAGCGCCAGGCCGAGGACGAGGCAGGCGGCGACGAGGCGGCGGATCACGACGCGGCGGATCACGACGCGGCGGTCACGAAGCGGCGGTCACGACGCCGCGAATCACGCCGCGATCCGCGGCTTGCCTCCGAACGGCAACGCGACGATGCCGCCGAACTGCTCGGCGACCTGATCGGCCCAGCGAACGATGTCGTAGTGATGCACGACCCGGTCCATCGCCGCCATCCGGCGTTGCGCTTCGGCTTTCGGCATGTCGATCGCCTCGTCCAGCGCGCGGTCCATCTCGCGATTGGAGTACGGATTGGTCAGCACGGCCTGCGGCAGCTCGACCGCACAGCCGGCGAACTCCGACAGGATCAGCACGCCCGGGTGGCCCTGCTTGGCGGCGACGAATTCCTTCGCGACGAGGTTCAATCCGTCGCGCAGCGGCGTCGTCACGCAGACGTCGGCAACGCGCAGGTACGCGACCAGCTGCTCGAAGGCGATCGCGTTCGAGAAGAGCACCGCCGGCGTCCAGTCGAGCGTGGAGAAACGCCCGTTGATGCGCCCGACCAGGCCCTCGATCTCGCACTGCGTCTTCTCGTACACCTTCATCGTCGATGCTGCGCGCACCGAGACGACGAGCAGCTTCATCTGCCCGACGAGTTCCGGGCGCCGCTCGAGCAGCCGCTCGAACGCATGCAGGCTTTCGATCATGCCCTTCGTGTAGTCGGTTCGTCCGACGGCCAGCAGCAGGCGTCGCCCCGCGAGATCGTCGAGCAACTGCTGCTGCAACGCGCGGCTGCGCGGCGAATTCACGTACCCCGCGACCCGTTCGGGGTTGGTGCCGACCGGCGCCACGCCCAGGCGCACCGAGCGCTTCGCGCTGCGGATGCGCGTCGGCACCTCGGGCTCGGACAGCGCGGTGCCGACCGGCGTCAGTCCGTCCTCGACCGGCTCGCGCTGCTCGACCGTGACCCTGCGCAGGCTGCGAGCGACGTCGGCGAAATTCTTCGCATAGCGCGGAATGTGAAAGCCGACGAGGTCGCAGTCGAGCAGGCTGTCGACGATCTCGCGCCGCCACGGAAGGACGTTGAAGACGTCCGGTCCCGGGAAAGGCGTGTGGTGGAAGAACGCGATGCGCACGCCGGGCCTGAGTCGGCGCAGATAGGCCGGCACCAGCCACAGGTTGTAGTCGTGCACCCAGACCAGCCCGTCGTCGTCGACCCGCTCGGCGGCGGCTTCGGCGAACCGGCGGTTCACCTCGCGGAAGGTCTCCCAGTCGACGTTGTCGTACTGGAACAGGTACGGGAACGAGTGCAGGATCGGCCACAGCGCTTCTTTCGAGGTGACGTGATAGAAGCTTTCGACCTGTTCCGCGGTGAGCGGCAGCCGCGAAACGAAATATCCGCCGTTCGGATCGTCGACGTGGATCACGCGATCGAAGTCCACGCCCTTCTCCGGGTCGAAGGTCTTCCAGGCGATCCAGGTGCCCGCCTCGGGCGGCAGCCGATGAAAGAAGCTCTTCAGCGTCGGGACGATGCCGTTCGGGCTCTTGTGCGTTCGATAGAAGACGCGCCCGTCGATCAGCACCTCTTCATTCGGCTGCCGGTGATAGACGATGACCAGCGACGATTTTTTCGATTTCATCTTTTCTGCTCCCCTCGAATCCGAAGTTGCGTATGGCATCGGCGATTCCGGCCGTGCCGGGAAGCGGGCTGCGATACACGTTCTTCATGCGGCCCACGGCGATGGCGAGGCCGGGTTCGGAATTGCCCACGGCGACGCCCTTGAAGCCGGTGCGGAACAGCGACAGATCGTTCAGCGTGTCGCCGGCAACCAGCACCGTTGCGGGGTCCAGGCCGAGTGCGTCGACCAGCCGGACCAGCGTCGGTCCTTTCGAGACGCCTTTCGGCAGTACGTCGAAGAACCGGTCGGCGGACAGCAGGCAATCGAAGCCCGCCGCCTCGACCTTCTCGATGCTGCGCGCCGAAAGCGCAGCGGGATCGTAGTCGTAGCTGACGCGATGACGGAACGGCGTGTCCTGCAGGCGCAGCCCCGGCTCGTCGCCGAGCAGTTCGACGACGCGCGCATTCGCGTCGTTCCATTCGCGGGCGATCGGCGCTTCGAGGCGCTCGATCGGTTGCAGCGTCGCGCCGTCGTAGATCGACGTGCCGACGTCGCCGACGATGTAGTCGGGCCGCGGCATTCCGGGCTCGCGAACCAGCCCGGCAACGAAATCCAGGTCGCGGCCGGTGACGAAGATCAGCACCACGTCGTCGCGCGCGTTCAGGTGCGCGTACAGCGCGCTGCGCTGCGCTCGGCTGCCGCCGAGAAACGTGCCGTCGAGGTCGGTCGCGAGGGCGAGCGTGCAGTCGCTCACGCGGCAACCGGCTCCTGCGGCGCGGCGGTGCCGCGTGCACCGTTGCCGATCGCTGCAAGCCGTCGAAATGCCGTCGGTTCGAAACGGTCGTTACAGAACCGCGTGGCTGCTCCGTCCTGGTTCACGGAAGCCCTCCGCTGCGTGTAAGCGACGCGATGGCCACTCGATGTTCGGACTGGCGGGGAAGCCGTTGCTCTTCCCCGTACGAAGGGTCGTAACCCTAACGACGCATTCCGGTGCCGTCAAGCACGCGGCAAGACGCCACCTGGCCGCTTCCGCGGCTCTCAGCCGCGCGGATGGTGCCTTTCGTGCAGCGTCTTCAGGCGCTCGCGCGCGACGTGCGTGTAGATCTGCGTCGTCGAAATGTCGGCGTGGCCCAGCAGCATCTGCACGACGCGCAGGTCGGCGCCGTGGTTGAGCAGGTGCGTGGCGAAGGCGTGCCGCAGCGTATGCGGCGAAAGCGGGGCGTGCAGCTGCGCGACGAGCGCGTAACGCTTGATCAGCGTCCAGAACATCTGGCGCGTCATCGGTCCGCCGCGTTGCGTGACGAACAGCGCATCGGCCACGCGTGCACCGAGCAGCTGCGCGCGCGCCTCGCGCAGATAGCGCACGATCCACTCGCGCGCTTCCTCTCCCAGCGGCACGAGCCGCTCCCGGTCGCCCTTGCCGACGACACGCACCACGCCTTCGTTCAGCGCGACGCGCACGGTCTGCAGTCCGACGAGCTCGCTCACGCGCAGGCCCGTCGCGTACATCGTCTCGAGCATCGCGCGGTCGCGCAACCCGAGCGCCGTCCCGAGGTCGGGTGCCGCCAGCAGCATCTCGACCTGGCGCTCGGAAAGCGTCTTCGGAAAGCGCGGCGGCTGGCGCGCCGAACGAATGTGCAGCGTCGGATCGTCGTCTCGCACGCCCTCGCGCACGAGCCAGCGGTAGTAGCGCCGGAAGACGGTGAGCCGTCGATTGCTGCTCGCCGGGCGCGAGCCGGGATGGCGCGCCGCGATGTACGCCTGCAGGTCGGCGACGCCGGCTTCGTGCAGCGGTTCGCGCGTCGAATCGGCCAGCCACGCAGCGAGCGCTGCCAGGTCGCGCCGGTACGCGGCAAGCGTGTTGCGCGACAGTCCGTCCTCGAGCCAGAGCGCATCGCAGAACGCGTCGATGCGGCGCGAGTCGACGTCGGGCTGCAGGCCGCGCCTCTCGCCGGGCGCCGGGCTCACGTCCCCTCGTTTGCCGGCTCGCCCTTCGGCGCCGGAGGGCCGAGCAGCGCACGGCCGAGCGCGGCATCGATCGGGCGCTCGCCGATGAACGCGCGCAGCAGCGCGTCGAACAGGTCCTCGCCCGGCACGCCGGCGCCGATCGCACGTCCGTCGACGCTCAGGCGGGTCGCCCCGTCGATCGTGTCGATGTCGACGCGATCGCCCTTCTGCAGTCGCTGCAGCGCGGCGAAGGGCTCGACCAGCCGCGCGAGCCGCGGTTGCAGCTGCGCGAAGTCCTCGTCGGTCGTGTTCGCCCGCACTGCGGCGACGATGCGCTCGAGCACCCAGTCGGCCGAAAGCGCGGCGAGCATCGTCAGCGACAGGCGTCGCGGCCCGGGCTGCGCGAGCAGTGCGTTCGCCTGCGTCGACGGCCGTGCGACGTAGAGTGCCGCGACGTAGGTGCGAACGACGTACAGGGTTCGCTCGCCCGCACCGTTGAGACGAAGGCGCACGCCGCCGAGTTCGATCGCCTCGGCGAGCTCGACACCGGCGACTTCCACCGCCGCGTGCGAAGCGCCCGCCGCAAGCGCCGCAGCGAGCGCGATCGCCGCGCCGGTTGTCGCGAGTCTCGCCCGCGCCGCGTTGCTGCGCCGCGCATTCTTCATCGTCGCCTTCCACTCCGGAATTGCCGTGCCGCGCGCACTCGCGCATCGCGCCGGGCCGGCCCGGCGCGCGTGCAGCCGCACCGACGCGACGCGATGGGCGCCGACTATAACGCGAGCCGAAGGCGGCGCGCGAACCGCGGCAGGCGCGCGCCGAACGCGTGGACGAACGATCTATACACTTCTGCCTCCATGAACCCGGTCGCAGCGCTCTTGCCCGATCTCGCGTTGATCGCGATCGGCCAGTTGCTGCTGCACTCGCTGGTGCGCGAGCGCGGCGTCTGGAACGGGCTCGAGAAGCTCATCTACTACGTGCTGTTCCCGGCGCTGCTGTTCGACAAGATCCTGCACATGCGCCTGGAGCTGTCGACGGCGCTGCCCGCGGTCGCCGTCGCGCTGGCCGCGATCGGCGTCGCCATCGCGCTCGGCTGGCTTGCGCGCCCGGTGCTCGACCCCGATCCGGCGCGCTTCGCCGCGGGCGTGCAGTGCGCCTTTCGCTTCAACTCGTACGTGATGCTCGCGCTGTCGCAACGCGTCGGCGGCGACGCCGGCCTGTCGCTGGCGGCGATCCTGATCGGCGCAAGCGTCCCGGTGGTGAACTTCGCCGCGGTGATCCCGCTCGCGCGGCACGCGCAAAGTCGCCTCGGCGTCGAACTCGCGCGCAATCCGCTGATTCTCGCGACGCTCGCAGGCCTGCTCGGACACGCGCTCGGGCTGCGCCTGCCCGCCCCGGTCGAGGCGACCCTGGGCCGGCTCGGCGGCGCGTCGATCGCGCTCGGGCTGCTGGCGGTCGGCGCCGGGCTGCAACTCGATGCACTGCGCGGCCGTTGGCGCGAATCGCGTTCGACGCTCGCGCTCGGCACGTGGATCACCAGCGTGAAGATGCTCGCGATGCCGACGGTGGCCTACGCGCTGTCCGCCGCGTTCGGCCTGGACGCGGCAACGCGCACGATCGTCGTGCTCTACGCGGCGATGCCGACGGCGCCGTCGGCGTACATCCTCGCCGCCCGCATGGGCGGCGACGCTGCGTTCACGGCACTGCTGATGACCGTGTCGATGCTCGTTGCCGCGGTGTCGCTGCCGCTGTGGCTCGCGCTGCTGCTCGGCTGAGCGGCTTCAGAAGCGGTACGCCAGCTCCGCGTAGAAGGTGCGCCCGGGCTGCCGCGTCGAGACGAAGTAGTCGCGATCGAACAGGTTGTCGACGGCGAGGCTGGCGCGCCAGTGCCGGTCGAACGACCAGCCGATGCGCGCATCGAAGACCGTGTGGCGGTCGTACGAGCCGTAGACGCCTTCGACGGTGTCCAGGTTCATGTCGTCGCCCGACGCGAACACGTGGTCGACGTGCCGCGCAACGAGCAGCCCGTTCCAGGCGCCCTGCTCGTACTCGAGCCCGGCCGACCAGATCGAGCGGGGAACGTCGGTGAGCTTCTTGCCGACCATCGCCGGCTGCGCTTCGTTGCGGCTGATCTCGTAACGGAACTGGTGCGTGAGCGAGCCGAATGCACGCAGTCCGGCGACGCCGGTCGGCAGGCGCACGCTCGCCTCGACGCCGTCGACATCGGCCGCGCCGACGTTCTGCGCCAGGCGCCGCGTGCTGTCGCCGGGCAGCGTCCGTCGATAGACGAGGTCTTCGAGATGCTGCCGATAGACGGTGATCGACGCGCGGGTGCCGCGCGAAAAGCGGAAATCGGCGCCGAGCTCGAATGCGCGGATCCGCTCGGGCTCGAGCGCGGGCGACGGCACGTAGACGATGACCGGTCCGCCCGTGCGGACCACGGTAAGCCCGTAGAGGTCGAACAGCGACGGCGGACGGAAGCCCTCGCCGTACGACGTGCGCACCGTCACCCACGGTCGCGCCCGCCAGACGAGCGCCAGTTTCGGGCTGAACTGATCGAAGCTGCGTTGCTCGTATCGTTCGTCGAACGCCGGCGCGACGTACTGCGCCGCGTAGCCGCGCACCTCGAAGCGGTCGTAGCGGCCGCCGACATAGCCGGTGAGCCCGTCGGCCAGGTCGTGCTCGCTCTGCACGAACGCGGCGAGGTTGTCGGCACGACCGCCGTCGACCGCGCGCACCGCCGTGCGGCTGTCGGCATCGCGCCAGTCGGCGAGCTCGCGTGTCTGGCGATCGACCGTGCTGCGGTTCACCGATACGCCGCCGACGAGCGACCACGACGCGGACATCGGCGTTCGCAGCGTCGCCTCGGCGTCGATGCGACGGTTGGGCTGGTCCGTGAGATTGCCGACGCCGGAGTCGTAGCTCGCCCCCGGATCGGACTGCGCGAAGAACAGGTTGTTGCGCAGCGCGCCCAACTGCACGTTCAGCTCGCCGCCGCCTGCGAGCCGGTGTTCGGCGCGAAGAAACACGCGACGATCGCGCTCGCCGGCGGGCGTTGCGGTGAACCAGTCGGTCGGTTCGAGTCGCAGGCGACGCACCGTTGCGCCGTCGACGAACGAAACGCTTCCCGAATACACCGGCGCGCCGTTCGCGTCGGCGAGGAAGCTGCGCGGCCGCGAATAGCCGACCTCGTATTCGGCCCAGCCGAGCCCGGCGACGAGCTTCGTCGCTGGCGAAAGCGGGTATCGAAGACTCAGTTGCGCGCTGGTCTGCGACCACGGCCGCGCTCCCTGCAGGCCGACCCAGTAGCGCGGCGAGCCGTCCGGATCGCGCGTCGCGCGCACTCCGGTCACCGCAGTCACGGGGGCACTCGCGGCGCGCGGCGGCGCCTTCACGAGCGGGCTGCTGTCGGGATCGCCGTCGCTTTCCCGATACGCAACGGACAACGACACCCCGAGCCCGCCTTCGTAGCGCTTGCGGTGGATGACCGCGCCGCCGCGCTGGCGGAAACTTCCGGCCCCCGCGCGCACTTCGGTCAACGGCTCGTCCGGGCTCGCGGTGATGAAATTGATCACGCCGCCCATCGCCGTGCCGCCGTACAACGCCGAATACGGACCACGAACGACCTCGACGCGCTCGACGCTGCCGAGCGGAATGCCGACCACGTTCACCCCGCCGCTCAACGCATTGTTCACCGGCTGCCCGTCGATCATCACGAGCGTGCGCGGCGTGCGCGGGATACCGCGCAACGAGAGCACGCCCTGGCCGGTGCCCGGAAAATTCGCCCCCATCGCCGCACCGCGAACGTACAACCCCGGCACGTCGGCCAGCGCATCGCCCAGTCGCGACGGGTTGCGCTCGTCGAGTTCGTCCGGACCGACGACGGTCACGCTGGCCGGAACATTCAACGCCTCGGCCGCGGAACGAGTCGCGGTGACGACCACGGATTCGAGCGCGCGGTCGTCCGGCTGCGTCGGTTGCGCCGCGCCCGGCACGCCCTGTGAAGCCGGCCCGGACGATCCAGGCGCGTCGCCCTGCGCCAGGCCGTGCATCGGCGCGGCCAGCGCAACGGCAAAGACGCCTGCGGCGACGCATCCGCGGCAGACGACGAAAATCGGAACGCCGTGCGTCGGCCACGCCGTACGGCGAGCCTTTTCGTTGCGCGATCGCGCCCCGTCCGATTGCAGGGGATTCGCGCCAGCGACGACACTGGGGCACCGCGTCGAGTCGTTCGTTTCGCTGCAGCGATCGAAGAGGGCGCGCACGGCGGCCGGAACCGGAAAGCGATTCATTCGCAACGGGTCGTCTTTCTTTCGCATCGGCGCGCATTGTCGTGTTGCAACGCCGCAGAACTGTTGACTCCAATCAATGAGCACTCCGGTGCCCTCCCCGATGATCTGGCGCAGCGCCCACATGGTCCGGGGCGATTTCCGAGGAAACCGCAAATGAAACTGAACGCACGCATGAAGCCGGCAGCCTGGTTCGTCGCCGCGCTGATGGCGGGTGCGCCCGCGTGGGCGCTCGCACAGCAGAACGCCAAGGAACACGTCTCGCCGCCCGAGGCTGCGTACCACGCCGGCGGCTCGCCGCTCGAAGGCGACACGATGCACCACGATGTCGACCCGAAAGCGCCGAAGATGACCGAGGCGGAATTCCAGAAGGGCAAGCAGATCTATTTCGAGCGCTGCGCCGGCTGCCACGGCGTGCTGCGCAAGGGTGCCACGGGCAAGCCGCTGACGACCGACATCACGCTCGAGCGCGGTTCCGAATACCTGAAGACGTTCATCAAGTACGGCTCGCCCGCCGGCATGCCGAACTGGGGCACGTCGGGCGAGCTGTCCGACGAGGAAGTAGACCTGATGGCGCGCTACATCCAGCAGTCGCCGCCGGTTCCGCCCGAGTGGGGCATGGACGACATGAAGAAGACCTGGAAGGTCGTCGTCGCTCCGGACCAGCGTCCGAAGAAGAAGATGAACGACTACGACATCTCGAACGTCTTCTCGGTGACGCTGCGCGACACCGGCGAGGTGGCGCTGATCGACGGCAAGTCGAAGAAGATCATCAACATCGTGAAGACCGGCTACGCGGTGCACATCTCGCGCACGTCGGCGTCGGGTCGCTACGTCTACGTGATCGGCCGTGACGGCAAGATCAACCTGATCGATCTGTGGATGGAAAAACCCGACAACGTCGCCGAGATCCGCATCGGCCTCGAAGCCCGTTCGGTCGAGACGTCGAAGGACAAGAAATACCAGGACCAGCTCGCCATCGCCGGCGCCTACTGGCCGCCGCAGTACGTGATCATGAAGGGCGACACGCTCGAGCCGCTGCGCATCCAGTCGACGCGCGGCATGACGGTCGACACGCAGGAATACCACCCCGAGCCGCGCGTCGCCTCGATCGTGGCGGTGCACGACAAGCCGCAGTTCATCGTGAACGTGAAGGAGACGGGCAAGATCATGCTCGTCGACTATACCGACCTGAAGAACCTGAAGACGATCGAGATCGGCGCGTCGCGCTTCCTGCACGACGGCGGCTGGGACGCCTCCAAGCGCTATTTCCTGGTCGCGGCGAACCAGTCGAACCAGGTCGCCGTCGTCGACAGCAAGCACAGCGCGCTCGAGGCGATCGTCGACGTCGGCAAGATTCCGCACCCCGGGCGCGGCGCGAACTTCGTGCATCCGAAATACGGTCCGGTCTGGGCCACCGGCCACCTCGGCGACGAGACGATCGCGCTCATCGGCACCGACCCGGAAAAGCACAAGAAGGAAGCGTGGAAAGTCGTGCAGTCGCTGAAGGCGCAGGGCGGCGGCAACCTGTTCATCAAGACGCACCCGAAGTCGAGCAACCTGTGGGTCGACACGCCGCTGAACCCCGACACCAAGATCAACCAGTCGATCGCGGTGTTCGACATCAAGAACCTCGACAAGCCGTACGAGGTGCTGCCGATCGCCGACTGGGCGCAGGTGGGCGAGGGCGCGAAACGCGTCACGCAACCCGAGTACAATAAGGCGGGCGACGAAGTCTGGTTTTCGGTGTGGAGTGCGAAGAATCAGGAGTCCGCGATCGTCGTGGTCGACGACAAGACGCGCAAGCTGAAGGCCGTCATCAAGGACCCGAAACTGATCACGCCGACCGGAAAGTTCAACGTCTACAACACGCAACACGACGTCTACTGATCACGGGAGAAGCGAAGCGATGAAGCGTTCCCTCTGGATGGGCCTGGCGGCCGCTGCGGCGATCGCCACCGTCTCGGCGCCGGCCATGGCCGATGTCGCGATGGCGAAAAAATACAACTGCACCGCCTGCCACGCGGTCGACAAGAAACTCGTCGGCCCTTCGTACCAGGACGTCGCCAAGAAATACCAGGGCGACAAGGGCGCAGAGGAGAAGCTCATCGCCAAGGTGAAGAAAGGCGGCTCCGGCGTCTGGGGTCCGGTGCCGATGCCGCCGAACCCGAACGTTCCCGACGCCGACGTGAAGGCGCTGGTCGAATGGATTCTCGCCGGGGCGAAGTAAGCCGGCGCGGATTCCGAGCGATCACGGGCGGCCCATCGGGCCGTCCTCCGACAAGGGCGGCCCGATGGGCCGCCCTTGTCGTCTGTTGCTTCGCTGCGCGCGGGCGCCGATGACGTCGCCGAAATCGTGCCGGCCGGGCGATGCGGCAAAGCGTGCGGCATTCGCCGCAAGTCTCGCGCTGCTTCCCGTCGGATGCACGCTCGGGCACCTGTCGGCAGCGCCGAGCGAAGGGCCGTCGCCGGTCGTCGCCGCGGCCGACGCGTCGCGGCTGCGGACATTCGACTGCACCACCGGCCGGGAAACGGCCTCGTCGCCGCTACCGCCTTCGACATCGGCCGCGCGCGTTGCACCCGCGGCGCGCGGCGACGCGATCTTCGTCGCCGCCGGCGGGCAACTGCTGCGACTGCAGTTGCCGTCGCTGGCGACGACGGCCCGGGCCGTCCTGCCGTTCCCCGCCACCTCGCTGGCCGTCTCCGGCGGCGCCGACGGGATCGTGCTCGCGGGCGGCCGGGGCGAGAACGCGCTGTCGGCGCTCGAGCCGACGACGCTCGCGTCGCTGCACGAATACCGGCTCGACGACGACCGGCGTGCGACGGTCTCGTCGGTCGTCGATCGCGCGCAGCGTTCGCGTTTCGTCGTCGCGTTTTCCGATCTCGACGAGATCTGGGAGATCGACTACCGCCACGACGCCCCGCCGGTGCTGCGTGGACTCGTTCACGACTACCGCATGCGCGAAGCGGTCGAGCTGCCCGGGCGCTTCACGCCCCGCCCGTTCAAGGTTGAAGGCGCAACGCGCGCACTGGTCGCGGGCAGCGTCGCGAACGAGATGCTGCGCATCGATGCGTCGGGCGCGATCGGCGTGCTGAACCTGGACGTCCGTCGCGAGATCGAACGCCCCGCGGCGGGCACGGTTCCGGATCCCGCGCGGATCGCCGCCTGGCGCGGGGCGCGCTCGCGCGGCTGGGTGCTCGCCGAAGGCGCGACACTGCGCGTACTGGATGCAGCCGCGTGGAGCTTCGTCGAGCCGATCGACGCGAATGCGCCCGTGCTCGCGGTCTTCGCACTCGACGACGGGGCGGTGCTGCTTGCGCTCGACCGGGGCGCACGCATCGTGCTCGCGCGCGTCGACGTCGAAACGCACCATGCGCAAGTGCTGGCCGGAGCGACGTCGGCCGGGCGCGCCCCCTATCGTTTCGTGCGCGGCACGCGCGGGTGCATCGCGCTGCTCGACGCAGGCAACCGCTGGATCGCCGGTCTCGGACGCCGCGAATGAATCCGCGCACGGCGGATTCGTTCACGCCCTCTTCAGGCGAGGAATTCGCGCAGCCGCTCCGGGTCGAGGATCGTGATCTCGGCACCCTTCACGGTGATCAGCTTCTCGTGGCTGAGTTCGCCGAGGATGCGCGAGAAGTGCTCGGGCGTGAGGTTCAGGCGCGACGCGATGACGCCCTTGCTGGTGTCGAGCACGATGCGGATCGGCGGCGAGAGGCCGTCCTGCTGGTCGAGATCGCGCAGCAGGTATCCGATCACCCGCTGCATGCCAGAACGCAGCGAATACGCCTCGACGTCGTGCACGAGGCCCACCAGGCGCCGGCTCAGGCCGGCGAGCATCATCCGCGCAAGCCGCCGGTCGCGCATCAACTCCGCGTCGAGCGTCGCCTTGCCGATGTGCAGCAGCAGCGAATCGGCCAGGCACTCGGCGTTCACCGGATACGGGCGCTCGAGGAACATCGCGGCTTCGCCGAACGACTGGCCGGGCCCCAGGATCTCGATGACCTTCTCGGTGCCCTGCGGCGACACGAAGCCCAGCTTCACGCGTCCGTAGACGACGACATGGAAACCGACGCACGGCTCGCCACGGCGAAACAGGATGCGTCCCTTCGGAATCCGCAACTCGGTCGTTCCGGCCGCGATGCGATCGAGATCGTCCGTTCCCAGATCGTGAAAAAGCGCCAGGTTCGCCAGGAACGTCCGGGTCATCACTTTCGGGGCACGCACGGGGTCCGTTTTCCTCGCTCAGATGTTCGGTGGCTGGCTCGAATCGGCGGCTCGCAGCCCCTATTGTGGACTGAAGCGTCGCCCGAAGCGGCCTGTGCAACCGGTTCGCGGCACGGCTGCCCCGCGGCCTGCGGCTCGGGCAGCGGCGCACCGAGCCGGCGCAGCGCCCAGCGCACGTGCTCGCGCACCAGCGCCGATGCGTCGTCGGCGCGCGCGCGCAATGCGGCGATCGCCTCGTCGCCGCCGGCGCCGTTTCCCAGCGCGACGGCGAGGTTTCGCAGCCAGCGTTCGTGGCCGATGCGCCGGATCGGCGATCCGGCCAGGCGCGCGTCGAACTCGTCGGCACTCCAGGCAAACAGCTCGACCAGCGAAGCCTCGTCGAGCCGTTCGCGCGCGGCGAAGTCGCCCAGCGCGGCCGGTTGCGCGAAGCGGTTCCAAGGGCAGGCGATCTGGCAGTCGTCGCAGCCGTAGATCCGGTTTCCGATGGCGGCACGCAGATCCTCCGGGATCGCGCCCTTGTGTTCGATCGTCAGGTAGGAGATGCATCGGCGCGCGTCGACCCGGTACGGTGCGACGATCGCCCCGGTGGGGCACGCCGCGATGCAGCGCGTGCAGGTGCCGCAGTGATCGTCGCTCGCCTCGCCCGCCGGCAGCGCCAGGTCGGTGTAGATCGTCCCCAGGAAGAAGGTGGAGCCGCGGCGCGCATCGATCAGCAACGTGTGCTTGCCGCGCCAGCCGAGCCCCGCGCGGCGCGCCAGTTCGACTTCCATCACCGGCGCGGAGTCGCAGAAAACACGGTAGCCGAATGCGCCCACATGCGCCTCGATGCGCTCGGCGAGCCGCTGCAGGCGCGCCCGGACGACCTTGTGATAATCGCGCCCGAGCGCATACCGCGAGACGTAGGCACGCGCCTCGTCGGCCAGCGCGCTGCGCGCCGCATCGAGCCAGCCCGGATCCTGCGGCGCATACTCGAGCGTCGCCATCAGGGCGCGCACGGTTCCGGGGACGAGTTCACCGGGGCGAGCGCGCTTCGCGCCGTGGCGCGCCATATAATCCATCTCGCCGTGAAAGCCGGCGTCGAGCCACGCCTGCAGCCCGGGCTCGGCACTCGACAGATCGACGTCGGCGACGCCCAGCGACGCAAAACCGAGTTCTCGCGCCCATCGGCGCAGCATCCCGACGTCCGGCAGCTTCGTGGCTGCATTCGCTGCCTGCATGCGCCGATTCTAGTGGACCCCGACCGACCCGTCCTGCCGCTGCCCGACGCTGGCGCCACCGAAGCGCTCGCGCAGCGCCTGGCGCCCCGACTCGAACCCGGTTTCGTGCTGTATCTCTCCGGCGACCTGGGTACCGGAAAGACGCATTTCACGCGCGCACTGCTGCGCGCGCTCGGCTTTGCCGGCCGCGTCAAGAGCCCCAGCTTTTCGTTGCTCGAATCTTATGATTTGTCGAGATTTCGACTGTATCATTTTGATTTCTATAGATTCGACTCTGAACAGGACTGGCTCGATGCGGGTTTCGAAGAATTCATCGGAGCGCCGAACGTCGCGATCGTCGAATGGCCGGAGCGCGCAGCGGGCACGCTGCCGACGCCCGACCTGCACCTGTTCCTGCGCTTCGGCGCCGATTCGAGCGACGAACAGCGCATCGTCGAAGCCGTCGCCGGCACCGACCGGGGCCGCGCGTGCCTGAACGCGCTGGCCCCGCCCGGCGCACGCTGCTGAAGCTCGGCGCGGGCACGCTGCTCTCGCTCGAGCTTCGGCTGGCGCAGGCCGCGTCGATCCGGGCGGTTCGCGTCTGGCCGGCGCGGGACTACACGCGCGTGACGCTCGAACTCGACCGGCCGCTGCATTCGACGCAACTGCAGTTGTCCGACCCGCCGCGGCTCGTCGTCGATCTCGACGGACTCGACATCGACCTGGCGCTGCGCGACCTGGTCGCGAAGATCCAGCCCGACGATCCCTACATCGAGCGCGTGCGCGTCGGCCAGCACCGTCCGCACGTGGCGCGCATCGTCTTCGACCTGAAGAGCGAGGTCGCGCCGCAGGTGTTCACGCTGGCGCCGGCGGGCGCGTACCGGCATCGGCTCGTCATCGACCTGTACCCGGCCGTGCCGATCGACCCGCTGCAGGCACTGCTCGACGAGGCGCGCCAGCGCGAGCGCGAGCGACTCGGCGCCGACGGCGCGGGCGATCGCCTTGCCGCCTGGCTCGAGCAGCGCGCGCACGAACCGCGCGACGCAACGCAGGCGCCGCCGGCGGACGCCGCAGAGGGCGGTGCGGTGCTGGCCGACGCGGGCGCGACGG
>JACDJC010000185.1_pt1 | contig 81708 bp, 84 predicted proteins | sample 7454191 | NCBI WGS metagenome assembly JACDJC01 (sample SAMN14253291, study PRJNA609438) | sludge metagenome | isolation source: sludge after 25d culture with pyrite and EDTA | collected 2018-12-20 | reverse complement strand
TGCGGGCGGAACAGTGCGGCCTCCAGCGCTCCGGGATCGCGCACCCCCGTTGCCCCGCCATACCGTTGCATCAGGACTGTGTGCATGCCCAGCACATCAGCCACGGTCAGGTAATCGTGCGCCACGGTTTACTTGGCCAGTTCGCGGTAGAGGCTGTCGAACTCATCCAGACTGGACGCGAAAGAAGCCATCACGTGACGGCGAGGGCGTTCCTTTTGCTGCCGGTCGATGTAGTCGCGCAGGGCGTCATCGAGCACCGCCTGGAACTGGCGGCCCTGGCTTTCTGCGATCTGGCGCAACGCGGCCAGCACATCGGGCGCGGCCTGGGAGGAAAACTTTTCGCGGACAGCAGTCGTCATGGCCATCTCCATCATGATTCATCTTGACGATTCATGATAGAGCAAGACGGGAAGATTTGCCACCGCGCTGATGGCGTTCGATGCCTGACTGGCGGCCTTGGTTGACAGTGAACCGGCGCGCGTAAGTTGTTGACTTTGCTAGACCATCATTTGCGCCTACCCGCAGGCCAAACGGAGAACAGAGGCGGCTCTGGCCGAGAAAGTGGCCGATTTCAGTCGTTTCGGCAGCAGGCCACCCGCAGCACGGCTGGCCGGAACCCCGCATGGCGCGGGGATCGCAGGCGAAAAAAAGGGCCCGGAGATCATCCGAGCCCTTGTAGATGGTGGTGGGGTGGAACCCTGCGCCAAACCTCAGTAACTCAGCGCCTTAGAGCTGCTGCGAACTCCTGCGGAAAGGCGCGGAATCCAGCCCCAACTGCCAACAATCCTACCAGTTCTGCCCGGCCGAGGTCATCAGCCAAGTGCCTAAGCCAGGACGCCAGTTCGATTCCCGTTTGCGGAATTGAACCCGCGTCCGCATCGACTCACCCGACCTTCGATCAGGCGGTGACGAACCGCTCCCGAAATGCTCGCCGGCCCTGGTCGTAAGGCACAGGGTTGGTGACGTGCGGGACCGGAGCGATCCTGTCGCCGATGAGGTAATTGATCCGGTAGGTGCAGTTGCCGGATGGGTGCAGCATGCCGCCAATCACCCGGTCGGGATTCAGCACCCGCTCCTGGATCAGACGATCCAGCACCTTCTGGACCTGCGGCCCGAGACCGACGAACACGGAATCCTTCAGCTCCTCGACCTCCGCAGCGAAGTTCTCCAGCAGGTACTTCCTCAGCAAGGGGTGCTTGGTCATGTCCGGTGAGCCACGGTAGTCGTCGTCCTTGACGAACACCGGATAGCGCAGCAGCGAGGTTGTCTGCACCAAGTGGCGCGAGGTGGAGAACAGGTCGGCCGAATCGGTCAAGCCGAGCCACTTGTGGAAGCCCCAATGGTTGAGCTGGTTGATGAGGTTGCTTCGCAACGGCTCGCCACTGAAAGCGCCGACGCTCTTGGCAGCCTGAATCGCCTCCATGCTGGACTTGCCGGCCTGAAGCGCGCGCCGCGCCTCGTTGTTGGCATTGACCATCTGGGTGGGGCCCGGCGTGATCCCGACCAGAACGATCCGCGCACTCGGATTGATGTACTCGAACGGTGCGTAATAGATCTTCACGTCGCCACTTGCATCCATTAGGAGGCGCGGATCGCGCACCACCGGAGGCGTCGCCCCACAGAGAATCGGCGCGTACTTTTCGATGAAGTCTGTTTTCATTGTTTGATGTGTCCTGGTCTACGGCTGGTCCGACAGCCTGCTGAAATCAGTCCGAAGCCCACAGCCGATCGTCATCCTGAGTCGCGGCCCAGAAGTCATCGAACAGCGCCAGCTTGGCTTCGTCCTTGGTCGCGTAGGTCTTGGTGCTGAACCGGCTCCCGATCCGATAGCCCCACCGATTGAACTTGTTCATGTGGACGCCGAGGTTGTGCCCATCGACGTTCAGGAAGCTGTTCCCCTTGGCGGACACCCGCCACTTGCGCTGCAGCCATCGGGTCCGACGTGCTGCTCGGTTGCGCAACTTGGCCTCACGCCGTTTCGGCCCCTCGTAGTCGCCGCTCATCTTCTCGGCGCAGACGCACCCGACGTCGAAGTTCTCGTTCAGATCCGGGTGTTCCATGATGTGGACGTAGCGGATCTTCTCGTTGCCACACATCTGGCAGGTCGCGTAATCGGTTTCGTTCGCCGACTCACCGTCGGCCCGCAGGTCGACCACGTCCACGCAGTGCCATCCTTTGTGGGGCACACCCGGCTGGTCCCATCGATTTCCGCTCATGCCAGTTCACTCCATCTCAGGGCACGGGACAAACCGTCTGGCGTCTTGGTAGATGGTAATCATAATAAGACCCATGTAAGAATCGTGAAGGTGCGATGGACAGATTGTAGAGCGGACCATATACTGTCCGCAACAATCATCACAAGCGTCCGCTAACCCGCACGAGCCCCAGGATGTCAAACGAACAGCTTGCCGATCTGACCCAGCCGCAGCGCGATCGCCTCGCGTTCGTGGAATTGCGCGTGCGCTTCATCGGGGAGATCCAACGCCAGGACTTGGTCTCGCGGTTCGGCATTCAGTCGGCTGCCGCCACGCGTGACCTGGCGATCTACAAGGAGCTGGCGCCGGGCAACATCGACTACGACGCCAAGGCCAAGTGCTACGTCCTCGGGCCGGAGTTCAGGCCGCTCTTCGAGTTTCCGCCGGAGCGGGTGTTGTCGTGGCTAACGCAGGGCTTCGGTGACGGGGAGCCCACTCGGCTCAAGGCATGGGTGGTCAGCGAAGTCCCCTCGCGGCTCACCCATCCGGATCTGGATGTGCTTGCGAGCGTGACCCGGGCGATCCATCAGGAGTGTCCGCTCGGCATCGAGTACCACTCGATCTCCAGCGGTCGCACAGAGCGCGAGATCGTCCCGTTCGCGCTAATCGACAACGGCCTGCGCTGGCATGTGCGCGCCTTCGACCGCAAGACGCAGGAGTTCCGGGATTTCGTGATCACCCGGATCAAGCGCCCGGTGGTGCTCAAAGGGCAGCCTGTGGCTACCCACGAAACCAGCGACCAGGACATTCAGTGGACACGCATCGTCGAGCTGGAACTGATCCCGCACCCGGCGCAGCCGCGCCCCGAGGTCACCGAGATGGACTACGGCATGCGGGACGGCGTCCTGCGGATGAAGCTCAGGGCGGCCACGGCGGGCTACATCCTGCGGAAATGGAGTGTGGACGCTTCCCCGGATCACAGCCTGAGCGGGCCGGAGTACCGCCTTTGGCTAAAGAATCCATTGGCACTGTACGGCGTCAGGAATGCGCTGCTTGCACCAGGCTACCGCGCACCTGACGAAGCATGACGAGAACAACTTGATGCGCGAGGCTCCGATCACCCTCAGTCAGCTCGAAAGCCACCTTTGGGAATCCGCCAACATCCTGCGCGGCCCGGTGGATGCGGCTGACTTCAAGACCTACATCTTCCCGCTCCTGTTCTTCAAGCGGATCTGCGATGTCTGGGACGAGGAATACGCCGAGATCGTCGATGAGACCGGCGATGCCGAACTGGCCCTCTTCCCCGAGTCGCATCGCTTTCAGATCCCGGATGACTGCCACTGGAATGACGTTCGTGCCGTGGCGACCAACGTCGGCAATGCCCTGCAGCGCGCCATGCGCGAAATCGAGAAGGCCAACCCGGACACCCTGTACGGCGTTTTCGGTGATGCCCAGTGGACCAACAAGGATCGACTCTCCGACGCGCTGCTCAAAGATCTGATCGAGCATTTCTCGCGCGTGTCCTTCGGCAACAAGAACATCGCCTCCGATGTGCTGGGCGATGCCTACGAGTACCTGATCAAGAAATTCGCCGATGCCACCAACAAAAAGGCCGGCGAGTTCTATACCCCGCGCAGTGTCGTGCGGCTGATGATCGAGATGCTCGACCCCAAAGAGGGCGAAACCATCTATGACCCGGCCTGTGGCACGGGCGGCATGTTGCTGGCAGCCGTTCAGCACGTTCAAGAACAACACGGCGATGTGAAGCGTTTGTGGGGCAAGCTCTATGGGCAGGAAAAAAACCTCACCACCTCGTCCATTGCCCGCATGAACTTGTTCCTGCACGGCATCGAGGATTTTCAGATCGTGCGCGGCGATACCCTGCGCAACCCGGCGTTTTTCGAGGGTGACCGTCTGGCGAGCTTCGATTGCGTGATCGCCAATCCGCCCTTTTCCCTCGAAAAGTGGGGCGAAGACCTATGGGTGAACGATCCCTTCGGGCGCAACTTCGCAGGACTGCCCCCGTCCAGCAGCGGTGACTTTGCCTGGGTGCAGCACATGGTCAAGTCGATGGCCGAAGGGGCCGGGCGCATGGCCGTGGTGTTGCCCCAGGGCGCGCTGTTCCGCAAAGGGGCCGAGGGCAGTATCCGCCAAAAGTTACTGGAGATGGATCTGGTCGAGGCGGTCATCGGCCTGGCGCCCAACCTTTTCTATGGCACAGGCCTCGCCGCTTGCATCCTGGTACTCCGCAAGAAGAAGCCGGCCCAGCGGCGTCAGAAGGTGATGATCGCTGACGCCTCCAGGCTCTTCCGACGTGGTCGGGCACAGAACTATCTGGAACCCGAGCACGGCCTCGAAATCCAGGGTTGGTTCGAGAAGTTCGAGGATGTGCAGGACGCGGTGCGCATCGTCGGCCTGGATGAAATCAAGGCCGAGGACTGGACGCTGAATATCTCGCGCTATGTCCTGCCGCCGTTGCAGGAGGATATCCCGCCGCTGCCAGAGGCCATTGAGTCCTTCAAGAGTGCACTCACTCGCTGCCGGGAAGCGGAAGACAGGCTGGCCAAGGTCATGGTGGAAGGAGGCTGGCTGCAATGAGTGCCCGCATTACTCAACAAGAACTCGAATCCTATCTCTGGGGCGCTGCCGTACTACTGCGCGGCCTCATCGATGCCGGCGACTACAAGCAGTTCATCTTTCCGCTGCTGTTCTTCAAGCGCATCTCGGATGTCTGGGACGAGGAATATCAGGCTGCGCTCAAGGAGTCAGGCGGCGATCTCTCCTATGCCGAGTTCGCAGAAAATCATCGCTTCCAGATCCCCGAGGGGGCGCATTGGAAGGACGTGCGCCAGGTCCCGAAAAACGTCGGCATGGCGATCCAGTCAGCCTTGCGGCAGATCGAGTCCGCCAACCCGGACATGCTGGCCGGCATTTTTGGCGATGCGCCCTGGACCAACCGCGAGCGCCTGCCGGATGAAACCCTCAAGAACCTGATCGAACATTTCTCGACGCAAACGCTCTCGGTGGCCAACGTGCCCGAGGACGAGCTCGGCAATGCCTACGAATTCCTGATCAAGAAGTTCGCGGACGACTCCGGCCACACGGCCGCCGAATTCTATACCAACCGCACCGTTGTGCATCTGATGACGCAGTTGCTGGCCCCGCAGGCCGGCGAGTCGATCTACGACCCCACCTGCGGCACCGGCGGCATGCTCATTTCCGCGCTGGCCGAGGTCAAGCGCAGCGGCGGCGAGTACCGCACCCTCAAGCTCTACGGTCAGGAACGCAACCTGATCACCTCCGGTATCGCCCGGATGAATCTCTTTCTGCACGGCGTCGAGGACTTCCAGATCATCCGAGGCGACACCCTGGCCGATCCGAAGCACATCGAAGGCGACCGGCTGCGCAAGTTCGACGTGATCCTCGCCAACCCGCCGTACTCCATCAAGCAGTGGGACCGCGAAGCCTGGGGCCAGGATAAGTGGGGGCGTAACTTCCTCGGCACCCCGCCGCAGGGTCGGGCCGACTACGCCTTCCAGCAACACATCCTGGCCAGCCTGTCGGACCGAGGCCGCTGCGCCATCCTGTGGCCGCATGGCGTGCTGTTCCGCAACGAGGAACAGGCGATGCGCGCCAAGATGGTCGAGCAGGATTGGGTAGAAGCGGTGATCGGCCTTGGGCCGAATCTCTTCTACAACTCCCCGATGGAGTCCTGCGTCATGGTCTGCAACCGACGCAAGCCAGCCGAACGCAAGGGCAAGGTGCTGTTCATCGACGCGCTGAACGAAGTCACCCGCGAACGGGCGCAGAGCTTCCTCAAGCCGGAACACCAGCAACGCATCCTGGAAACCTTCCGCGCCTTCGCGCCGATCGATGGCTTTGCAGCGGTGGCGGCGCTGGACCACATCACCCGCAACGGCGCCAATCTCTCCATTCCGCTGTATGTGAAGCGGGCGACGAGCGCGGCGAACGGCAACGGCAACGGCAACGGCGACGGCAACAATGAGGCCATCAGCCTGCGCGCGGCCTGGGAGAAATGGCAAAACGACGGCCGTGTGTTCTGGCAGCAGATGGACGCCCTGGTGGAAACGCTCGATGGCCTGGAAGTCGAGGAGGTCGGGGGTGCTTGAGAAGAAGTTGAAACCTGGCTGGAAGGTCTGGCGCTTCGATCAGATTGCCACCAACGTCAATGTCCGCATCGACAATCCATCCGAATCCGGCATGGAGCATTACATCGGCCTGGAACACCTCGATCCCGATTCCTTGCGCATTCGACGTTGGGGCAGCCCGGACGATGTGGAAGCCACCAAGCTGGTGTTCAAAAAGGGCGACATCATTTTCGGTCGCCGTCGGGCCTATCAGCGCAAGCTGGGTGTAGCCGAGTTCGACGGCATCTGCTCGGCTCATGCGATGGTGCTTCGTGCTAAGCCCGAAGTCGTGCTGCCGGATTTCCTGCCCTTCTTTATGCAGAGCGATCTGTTCATGAATCGGGCGGTGGAAATTTCTGTCGGCTCCCTTTCGCCGACGATTAACTGGAAGACGCTCGCGGTTCAGGAGTTTGCGTTGCCGCCGCTGGAGGAGCAACGACGCATGGTTCTCATGCTCAGTACGCTGGAAGAGAATCTTGTTGCGCTGGATTCAGCGCTTGCATCGGCCACTGGCTTGCAGTTTTCGCGACTGGAGTATGCGTTTGATTCCATTCCCGACGGCTGCCTTCATCCGGTCGAGAAGCTGGTCGTAACACCACCGAGAAATGGCCTCTCGCCAAAGGTTAACGCCGACGAGCGAGGTTATCCCACTTTAAGCATCAGCGCGGTTAGGGACGGTTGCATCGTCACCGAGGGCAACATCAAGTATGCGGAAGTGACCGACGATCAAGCTACCGCCTTCGCGCTGAAGAAGGACGATGTGCTGGTGGTGAGAGGGAATGGCAATAAGCTGCTAACCGGAAAATGCGGCCTTGTCGATACCGTGCCACAAGGATGCTTCTATCCTGATCTGCTCATCCGGCTTCAGTTCGACAGCAAGATCATTCGGCCACAGTTCGCCGCCCTGCAATGGAACACGCCTAGCACACACAAACGGCTGATCTCACGCGCCAAGTCCACCAATGGTATCTGGAAAATCAACGGCGGTGACATTCGACAACACACCCTGAAGGTTCCGCCGATCGAAGAACAGGATGCCTTGCTGGAAGAAATCGGTGCGATTCGAGAGGCACGGACTGACATTGAAAGGCGCAAGGCCAAGGCACAAGCCCTGAAGGCTCTCGCCTTGAAAGAGATCGTAGGGGGGAGCAGCAATGGCGTTTAACGAATCCAACACCGTCGAAGCCTACCTCTACGACCTGCTCTCCGGCCCGGTAACGTCCAGCTCCGCCAATGTCGTCCGTGAGCCGGAAGCTACCTACGGACGCAGCCACAAGGGGATCGGCTGGCGCCGTGTCGCGAGTGCCGACATCCTCCGCCAGCACCAGGACGTACTGGTTGAGTCCTGGGTACGCGAGGCTCTGATCCGCCTCAATCCGGAAATTGCCGCCCAGCCCGATCGTGCCGACGAGGTGCTCTACAAGCTGCGCGCCATTGTGCTCTCGGTGCGCTCCGATGGTCTGATCCGCGCCAATGAGGAATTCACGGCCTGGCTCAGGGGGGAGCGTTCCATGCCCTTCGGCCAGAACAACGAGCATGTGCCGGTTCGCCTGATCGATTTCGACAACCTCGATCAGAACCAGTACGTCGTCACCCAGCAGTTCACCTTCCGCGCCGGCAGCGCCGAGCGTCGCGCCGATCTGGTCCTGCTGGTCAACGGCCTGCCGCTGGTTTTGATCGAGGCCAAGACGCCGACGCGCTCGGCGGTGAGCTGGGTGGATGGCGCGTTGCAGGTGCACGACGATTACGAGAAGCACGTGCCGGAACTGTTCGTCTGCAATGTGTTCTCGGTGGCCACCGAAGGAAAGGAATATCGCTACGGCTCGCTCGGCCTGCCCATCAAGGATTGGGGGCCGTGGAACCTGGAGGACGACGGCGATGCGCTCAAGCACCCGCTGAAAGGCTTGAAACTGGCTGCCGAGAGCATGCTGCGGCCCCATGTGGTGCTCGACATCCTGGCCAACTTCACCCTGTTCGCCACCAACAAGAAAAAGCAGCGCATCAAGATCATCTGCCGCTATCAGCAGTACGAGGCGGCCAACAAGATCGTCGAGCGGGTGCTTGCCGGCTATCCGAAGAAGGGCCTGATCTGGCATTTCCAGGGGTCGGGGAAGTCGCTCCTGATGGTGTTCGCGGCGCAGAAGCTGCGCCTGCATCCGCGCTTGAAGAATCCCACGGTGCTGATCGTGGTCGACCGTGTCGATCTCGATACCCAGATCACCGGCACCTTCACCGGGGCCGATATCCCCAACCTCGAGAAGGCTGACTCCCGCGACAAGCTGCGCCAACTGCTGGCGCAGGACGTGCGCAAGATCATCATCACGACGATCTTCAAGTTCGGCGAAGCCGACGGCGTGCTGAATGATCGCGGCAACATCATCGCCTTGGTGGACGAGGCGCACCGCACCCAGGAAGGCGACCTCGGCCGCAAGATGCGTGATGCGCTACCGAATGCTTTCTTGTTCGGCCTGACCGGTACGCCGATCAATCGTTTCGATCGCAACACCTTCTACGCCTTCGGCGCGGAGGAGGATGACAAGGGCTACCTGAGCCGCTACGGCTTCGAGGAGTCGATCCGCGACGGCGCGACACTAAAGCTGCACTTCGAGCCGCGCCTGCTGGAGTTGCATATCGACAAGGCCGCTATCGACGCGGCCTTCAAGGAGATGACCGGCGGCCTCTCCGACCTCGACCGCGACAACCTCGGCAAGACTGCCGCCAAGATGGCGGTGCTGGTGAAGACCCCGGAGCGCATCCGACGCGTGTGCGAGGACATCGTCCAGCACTTCCAGAGCAAGGTGGAGCCGAACGGCTTCAAGGGCCAGATCGTCACCTTCGACCGCGAATCCTGCCTGCTCTACAAGCAGGAGCTGGACAAGCTGCTGCCGTCCGAGGCCTCCGACATCGTGATGACGGTCAATGCCAACGAGCCGCAGTACAAGGCCTACGCCCGCACGCGGGATGAGGAAGAGCGGTTGCTTGACCGCTTCCGCGACCCGAACGACCCGCTCAAACTGATCATCGTCACCTCGAAGCTGCTGACCGGCTTCGACGCGCCCATCCTGCAGGCGATGTACCTGGACAAACCGCTGCGCGATCACACGCTGCTCCAGGCCATCTGCCGGGTGAACCGCACCTACTCCGAGCAGAAGACCCACGGCCTGATCGTGGATTACCTCGGCATCTTCGACGATGTGGCCAAGGCGCTGGAGTTTGACGACAAGAGTGTCACTGCGGTGGTGTCGAACATCCAGGAACTCAAGGATCGGCTGCCGGAGGCGATGCAGAAGTGCCTGGCTTTCTTTGCCGGCGTGGATCGCACGGTCGAGGGCTATGAGGGCCTGATCGCCGCTCAGCAGTGCCTCCCCAACAACGACGTGCGCGACAACTTCGCCACCGAGTACAGCCTGCTCAACAAGCTGTGGGAGGCCATCTCGCCCGACCCGATCCTCGGCGAACACGAGAAGGACTACAAGTGGCTGTCGCAGGTGTACCAGTCGGTGCAGCCCTCCAGCGGCCACGGCAAGCTGATCTGGCACTCTCTCGGGGCCAAGACTATTGAGCTGATCCACCAGAACGTGCACGTCGATGCCGTGCGCGACGATCTCGACACACTAGTGTTGGACGCCGATCTGCTGGAGGCGGTGCTTTCGAATCCCGATCCGAAAAAGGCGAAGGAGATCGAGATCAAGGTGGCCCGCCGGCTACGCAAGCACCTCGGCAACCCGAAATTCAAGGCGCTCTCGGAACGCCTGGATGCCCTGCGCGACCGCTTCGAATCCGGCGTGCTCAACAGCGTCGAGTTCCTGAAGCAGCTTCTGCAACTGGCCAAGGAAGTGCTGCAGGCGGAGAAGGAAACGCCTCCGGAAGAGGACGAGGACCGTGGCAAGGCGGCGCTGACCGAGCTGTTCAACGAGGTCAAGACCGCCGAGACGCCGATCATGGTTGAGCGGGTGGTGGCGGACATCGACGAGATCGTGCGCCTGGTCCGGTTCCCCGGCTGGCAGGACACGCTGGCCGGCGAGCGTGAGGTCAAGAAGGCGCTCAGGAAATCCCTGTTCAAGTACAAGTTGCATGCCGACGAGGAGCTGTTCGAGAAGGCGTACAGCTACATCCGGCAATATTACTGAGACACGAGCATGAAAGCGGAAGACACGCTGGTCACTAACCTGCTGGAGGGCGCGAAGCAGTTCATCGTGCCGATTTTTCAGCGTGACTACAGCTGGGGCACTAGGCATTGCCAACAGCTATGGAAGGATGTGATCCGTGTCGGTAGCGATCCCACCATCAAGGGGCACTTCCTTGGATCGGTGGTCTATGTGGCGGCCGAGGACAACACGGCCACCATCACGCGTTGGTTGCTGATTGATGGACAGCAGCGACTGACGACGTTGACACTGTTGTTGATTGCGCTTCGCGACCGGATGTCACAGCTTCGGGGGGATGACGATCCTGGTGAGGAAGAGTCGACGCCTGAGGAGTTGGACGACTATTTCCTGCGCAACAGGCATGGCAAGGCGGATCGGCGCCATAAGCTGCATCTGCGCCGGGCTGATCACGAGACGCTGATTGCGTTGCTGGATGGCAAGGGTATGCCGGAGTCGGCGTCGGAACGCGTGAGGGAGAACTTCCTGTTCCTGCGTGATCTGGTGGCGCAGGCCGACGTGCAAACGGTGTATACCGGCATCAAGAAGCTGGTCGTCGTCGATGTCAGCCTGACGCGGGGGCAGGACGACCCGCAAATGATTTTCGAGAGCCTGAACTCCACCGGCGTGGATTTGACGCAGGCCGATCTCATCCGAAACTTCGTGCTGATGCGCCTGGACGAATCCTCACAGACCCAGCTCTACGAGGAGCACTGGCGGCCGATCGAGCAGGCCTTCGGCCGGCGCTACCGAACCGAGTTCGACAAGTTCGTGAAGGACTTTCTGACGCTGCAAATGCGTCCAAGCACGCCCTTGAAGGCCGCGGAGATCTATCACGAGTTCCGCAGCTACTTCTCGCGGACCGTCGGCAAGCGTGGGGTCGACGGCATCCTGAGTGACCTGCGACGCGCCGGCACCTACTACACGGCTTTCAGCCTGGGGCAGGAAAAGCAGCCGGTGTTGAGGGAAGCGTTTACCCGCTTGCGGTCACTGGTCGAGGTGGCTTCGCCGGTGGTCATGACCCTCTATGACTGTTACGACCGGGCCAAGACCCTCAGCCTCGACGAATTCGTCGAGGCCGTCGAGTTGCTGGAAAGCTTCGTCTTTCGGCGTTCCGTATGCGACATGCAGACGCGTAGCCTCGGGCAGATATTTGCGAGCATCGCCTACCGGATTACCGAGAATCAGCCGCTGGTCAGCCTGAAGGTGGCGCTGTACCGGCAGGGTAAGAAGCGCCGTTTCCCGAGCGACGTCGAATTCCGCGAGGCGCTTGAAACGCGGGATGTCTACGACATGCGCACCTGCTTCTACCTGCTGGATCGGCTGGAAAACTTCAGCAAGGAGCGAATCGACACCTCGAATTTCTCCATCGAGCACGTCATGCCGCAGAACGAGGATTTGCGTCCGGAGTGGCGAACGATGCTCGGTAGCGACTGGAAAGCGATTCAGGAAACGTGGCTGCACCGCCTGGGCAATCTGACGCTGACCGGCTACAACTCCACCTACAGCGACAGGCCGTTTTCCGAGAAGAAGACGATTGCCGGTGGTTTCGATGAGAGCCCGCTGCGCTTGAACAGGTTCATTCGCGAGCAATCGACATGGGACGCCAATGCCATCGAACAGCGAGGCAAGCTGCTCGCTGAGAAGGCCGTTACCGTGTGGCGCCCGTTGGTTGTCGATTTGCTGGCCGTGAAGCAACGGGAGCTGGAGGAGCACAAGGCCTTGGCAGCCAACTACAGGATCGAAAACCTGGAGCTGGATGACACCGCCAAGAAGCTCCTGGAGACGCTGCGTCCGCAGATCCAGGCACTTGGCGCGGATGTTGTAGAGCTGCCCAATGACCGGAGCGTCATCTACCGTGTGTTTGATTTCTTCGTCGAGATCATCCCGCGCAAGCAGCGGCTGAGCCTCTTGCTGAACCTCGATTTTGCCGATTGCGAAGATCCATCAGGCAAAGCTCGTGACGCAACGGAGTACGCCTTCATCATCGGCGCGACTGAGACAGGAGGAGTGCTGTACAACCTGGAGTCGGATGACGATGTGCCGGCCGCGATCAATGTGGTTCGGCAGGCGTATGAGCGCGTGACGGAGTAAGCCTGGCTAAGCATGCAGATGGCGCTACCCCGCGTAACGCTAACAAGATCTCCCTGGGATATTGATGTCGTAAACCCGAATCGAACCTACACCGCTGGAGAAGCGCTTTTCGTCGAATCTCTTCGGGCTCAGGTACCAGGCTTGTGACACCTTTCTGACAGAACTCAAGACGGCGGCTGCAAGCGCCTGCGTTTTGGTGCCTGTCAGGCCGAGTTCGAAGTTGGCCCCGCCCGTGCCGTAGATTTCGAGGTATTTCGCGTCGAGATATTCGACCAGTCCGAGCAGATCGTCGTTTCCGAACCTGGTGACGGATGCATTCGGATAATTCTGGCAAATGAACTCTGCGGCGTATGCGGCCACCTTGGCGTGCGGTGGGTCTCCTTCCGGGGTGATAATCTCGATTTGATCGAACTCGCGGCGATCCAGCAGTGAGAAGAGGCGCTCGTGCTTAGGGGACGCGAATGCAAGTAGGGCGCGGTTTCGAGACGGATCGGAGGTGTCGTCAAGCAGCTTGACGTCCTTGTAAGGTCCGTCCTCTCCAGTCAACAACTCCGCCAGGCTTTCGAGGAAGGCGACCGGATCCTCGGATTTCTCGGCGGCGAATAGTTTCTCAAGGTCTTCATGGAGCGGGTAGTGCTTTTCGGCAGATGCATGACATACAAGAACCCGCCCTTTGGCGACCAGTTCACTGCGAACCGCCTTGAAGATCAGCGGCTTTGCGAGACCGGATATGTCCACAAGCGCAAGACCGTCCAGGCGCGGGAGGGCGGCGAGGGCCTCGTCATAGGCTGTCTCGACCACAGTGGCCGCCGATTTCGTCCACGCATTTAGGATAGCCGGAGAGTGCCCTTCTACGGGATACCTGATTGCGTGTACGGTCACGGGGTTGAGCACGCCGGAGAGGAATTCATTCGATGCAAGCGTCCGGTCCTCGAACCCCAATCCCACCAGGGTCGAACGCACAGGGAGCGTGGCGAGCTCATTCTCGGAAATTTGGCGGATCGAGATCGATACCTTGTCGGCCCATGCTTTCTGCTTCGGAGGCGTTGCCTCTCTCTCGACCGTGCCGAAAAGATCGGCTTGCCCTGGCGCCGTCCTCCGTGCGGAGGATTGCACAGCCGCGGGGGAAGTTGCCGCAGGCTGTTCCTGAATAGCGATTTCGGATTCCGGGCCGGGTTGGCCACTGCCTAGAGCGCCGGTCTCGTCAACTTCGTCGTTGATCTGGTTGCGCAACAGGATTTCCTTGGCGGCGGCCACGTCGTCCAATTCGAGCCATCTGCTCAAGTCGTCTCCGGACAACTCGAAGCGATCCCTGTCGGCAAGGCCGATAAATGCGGCCAGCCCGTAGATTTTTCGATAGCTCAGAATGAACTGCAGGATCGGGTCGGAGTCCTTGGTCTTGGAACGGGGCGCTCCGCCGGCGAAAACGAAGACCCCGGCATCGATGAGGTCGCGAAGTCTGTCGATCTGCTGTTTCTGGCTGTTCTCGTCCTCGGCGGTAACCCTGACGTAGATCGAAGAATATTGCCTCAGGCGGACTTTCGATTTTCCATCCTTCGGCGCGTTGCGATACGACCGCACAAGCAGGTCGTGCGCCGTCTGTGCAAACGCGAGGGCGTGGTTCTTGAGGTTTCTGGAGTAGGTGGCGCGCCGATTGAGATCGTAGAGCCGGCGAGCGCTCATCTCTTGGAAGCACTCGGACTGGGTTTGATCCTCGATGGGATACGCGTTAGCGTTACCGCTTCGGCGAAGGATTTCTTCGTATAACTTGATGACGTCGCCGATGTCGCCGACGCAGACACTGGTCAGACAGGATAGGCCCCTGTACACGCGCTTTTTCTGGCCTGCAGCTTCGCTTGACGAGGCGATCTCTCTGGCAACCTGTTCCAAGGGTACGTCGCCGAGAATCACCTTCGGATCACGCTGCCGGGGGTGTTGTGCGTGGAGGCCTGCACGTAACTGGAGAATCCTGGTGATGAAGTCCTTGCCCGCGGAGCCGGCGGCACTGATGGTTTTAAAGACGTCCTCGCCGAGATCGAATACCGTCAGATCGCGACCGACCCGGATCGGATGATTTCTTCCGGGAGACCTGAGGCCGAGTTCGATTGTCTGCCATTCCGAGGTGAACTTGAACGCACAGGTTGGACTCTGAAAAAGAAGAGCGGAAAGGAGCGCCTCAATCTTGTCGAGCTCCAAATATCGCGTAGATACATCGTCCAGAAGGTAAAAGATCGAGGCAGATTCGAACACCTCCGAGCATTCCCGAAGGCTGTCAGCCAGATGGTTGAACACCTCGGCGGGGGCCTGCTTGACAAGATGCTTCTCGTCGCCGCTCACTGTGAGAACGGCAAGCCGTTGCAACCTTTGCTCGAGATCGTCAATGGAAATGGAATGCCGCAAGTCATCGGCTCCCTCCAGGTAATCGGCCACTGCCGAAGCCAAACGCGTGTGTGCACCAGGTGCGATGGCTGTTGAGTCGACATCACGGAGATGCATCAACGCGCGGGCGGCCTGTAGGGCGTAGGCGACGAAGAGCCGCGTCAGACGATATTCAAGTTTGAGGAGCGACTGCTCCCGCAAATCCAGCAATCTTTGGGCGGAAACAAAGAGTCCGACGAAGCGATCATTCCGAATGCGCTGAATGACAGCCTCTTGTGTTTCGTTCTCCCGCTGTGTGGCGCGGGCGTGGATGTCCAATGCACGGAGCAGCATTGTCTTGCCGCATCCCCGCATGCCGGTGATGATCTGTGGGCCGGGGCGAGTGATTTCGGTCAGCCAGCGGTTTGCCGGGTCGACCAGCAGCCTCGGTACGTCCCATGACTCCAGTGTCTGGGCGTTGTAATGGTCTGCGAAACCCTTGAGGCTGAGAGGGTTTCTCCATGGTCGCCAGTGATGTGATGCTCTGTAGAAGGACTCTCGGACCTGGGCGACCATGTCGGCCGGATTAGGAAGGCGGAGGTTCTGGGCATCTGTGCGCAGATTGCTGATGATTCCTTGCAGCGCCAAGGCAATCCGGAAATCCCGATCCTCCATCTGATCCGGCCGGGCCAGCAGCCCGGCAAGTAGAGCGTCGACGTGCTCCGCTATGAAACCCAGGTCTCCCTGACGGTCGTCGGTGCTCTTGCTCTCATCGGAGACGCTGCCGAGGTCGATCGCCATGACGCGCAACATGGGATCAATTGCGTCGGGCCGCCGTGATTCCGGGCGAAGCCACTCGACGATCAGGTTTTCGGCATGCAGGTCGTTGTGGTTCAGCTTGTTGGCCTCGAGCTCCGCGCGAAGCTGAAGGAGATCGATCGCGACCTGACATATCGACGCGGCGCTGGGCGGTGTACTGCTGTTGACGAAGTCCTTCAGGAGATCGCCTTCGACGTAGTCGAGCACGGTGACGTGGCAGGGAATGTTGCTCGCAGCGTCGTCAGTAAAAACTAAGGTCTCGTCGATCGCGTCGATGATGTCGACGACATGCGTAGCGCTGGCCGCCAGTTCGGCGTGCAGTCGGACTTCGTCTTGGAATGGCGTTTTCTTGAAGGGCTCAAAGCCATAAAAGGAGACCGGCGAGATCTTGATGACGTACTTCTTCCCGACGAATCCGGCTTCCGCGACGTATGCGGCGCCGTAGAATCCCCTGCCCAGATGCTTCGTGATCCGGTAGTTGCCTATATTGTTCGGCGGATGGTCCAGGACGAAGCCGTACGTGCGCCCGCAGGATGGGCACTTGTCACTCAGTTCCCTTTCCGAATAGTCCTTGGAAGGACAAAAGAAGCAGCAGTATTTAGCCATCGATCGCCTCGAAATCGGGTCCGCTGGGGAGAGAGGTCGGAGTGCCGACAATCTCGTCGAGCTTGAGAATCACGTCCGCCATCAGTGTCTCAGGCGCCCTTACCGTCGCGATCGGGGTGCCGCCGGACACCCATTGTCCGGGAGGGGCGAGTAAAACGAGTCCAACCGGATCCGGGAAAGGCATCTGTTCCGACCTGAACATGCCCTGCCATTCGATAAGCCGGTCGCGAAGCAGGTCCAGGCGGTAGAAGCAGAATCCGTCGTGCGCGGCCAGGACATGTCCGGTGTGCTCCCTTCTTGTGTCGCGTACAACCGCGTCGAAGTCGTCGGGGGCTGCGCCTTGGGCGATGAGGTTGTCGTCGAAGTGCCGGCGAAGTTCTGCGGGAGATGCCTCTGCGGCCTTCGCGCGAAGGTCGGACGGAAGGCAGGCCAGGGCGAGTGCCCTGCAAGTCTCGACATGCCCTGCCAACCAGGGAGAGCATGCCCCTCTGAAGATGTCATCAAGCGCGAGCAGCGATTCACGCTTTCCGAGATATGGCTGGTATGGATGACGAGCGTCTGTCAGGACCGGTGACGCGTCTATGCCGAGAGCCCGCGCTGCACCCGAAAACAGCCGTGCGTTCGCCGCCGCAGCGCTCCTATCGGTACCGAAATTGCCGTGGGGTGCGACCCGAATGTCCAGGCCCGCATGTTTGACGCCGACGGCCAGCTTCTTGGACAAAAGGCTGCCGGTCACCAAAGACGGGACGGCTTGCGCATTCATTGCCTGTCGCAGTTTGAACATCCGTCCGTCGAGCGGCGCCATCTCGCCCTTGGCAAGGAAGTGTGCGTATCCGGAGCCGTTGACGATCTCCTCAATCTCGCGAAGGGAGAGTTCGGTGCGGTAACCCCGAATCTGGGCGAGACAGTCGATGCCGCCGGCCGGGCGCCCGGGCACACCCAGTTTCGGGACGATCGCGCCGGCTGCGCGGAGAAACAGCGGGGCCAGAAGCGTGCTCAGCGATGCAGGGCCGCCCGTGGACGCCACGTCGGCGACAACCGCGCCGTCGGCGGATAGGTGCTCGCCAGAGGCGGCAAGAATCGTTGCCAACTCCGCCGCAACGGCAGTGTTTCTCGGGAATTGCGAAGCGACAGTTGCAATCGCCTCGCGGATAACGTCGTCCGACGGGTTTCGTCGAAGCGCAGAGAGAAACCCGGTGTCGGTCATCGGAGCGTCCATGGTCGGTTCCTCAGACGGCGACTGAACGCTCTACCAGGTGTCGCTTGATGACTTCTGCTTGCGTCCTGGAGAAGAGCGGAGGGAGCGCATTCCCAATCATTTCGGCGGCGGCATATTTGCCTCGACGCAGCGAGAACACATAGTTGGGCGGAAAACTCTGCAGGATCGCCGCCTCGCGAAGAGTGATGGCGCGATCTTCCGTGGGGTGCAGAAACCGCCCCTTCGACGGGTTGATGCATCCGCCGGTGATGGTGGGCGAGACATCGTCCCATTTCATCCGACCGTAGACGTCATAGAACCCATCCTGCTCTTCATGGCACTTGAGGATCAGCCCGGCGGACAGTGCTGTCCTGCTACCGCCGTCTTTCGGGATGGCCTTGATCAAACGGCGGATGCGCTCGCTGCGCTGCTCGCCCAGATTGTGAAGAGGATCGTTCTTTAGGATGTCCGCCGGGAGCTTGGCGATCGCGTCCCTTACCGTCCTGCGTCCGTCAACCGGATCGGGATGAAATATCTGCCCGAGTCGTGACGCCAGGACGACAAGACGCTTGCGACGCTGCGGAACCCCGAAGTCAGCGACATCGAGGACCTTGTCGACGACCTCGTAGCCCAGTTTGCGCAGTTCTCTCTTGAAATTGAGATAGCGGGTATAGCGCGAGAGGTTGGGCACGTTCTCCAGCATCACGACCTTCGGTTGCATTTCGCTAATCAGCCGAAGGACCTCGTCAATCAGCCGGTTGCGGGGGTCGTCCATCCGCTCTCTCTTATTGTTCAGCCGGATGCGGGAGAAACCCTGGCAGGGCGGGCAGCCGGCAAGCAGGTCGAGCTCGCCCTTCTCGATGGCGCAGGCCTCCATGATCTGGGATGCCGAGACGTGGCGGATATCCGCATTGAACAGCTTCACGTCAGGGTGATTGGCAGCGTAGGTTTCCGCCGCGAGCGCGTCGATCTCCACGGCCGCACCGACGGTGAAACCCGCGTCGCGGAGACCTTGAGTCAATCCCCCGCAGCCCGAGAACAAATCGATTGCCGTGCGCACATTGGACTTCTTCTTCATTTTGCGGGCCGCCGTGTTGATTCACCTTCTTGTTGCGGTTACAGGTTTCTTTCTAGTCCGGCTGACGGGTCTCTCATCCTGAGCGACCGCTATGCCCCTGCTTTCGCAGTAATCGAGTACAAGCGCCTCGATCATGTTTGACAGCGTCCTGTGCTCACGCTCGGCTGCAGTCCGGAGCAATTCCTTCATCCGCGGGGAAAGCCGCAGGTTCACGGTCTCGGTCTTGCGTTCGATGTCGCCCATTGATTGACCCTCGTGCCTATCGCTGGCATCCTATCGGAATGTAACGCAGATGTAAAGATAATGTGTGCCGACAGACCCTGTTCGGGGCGGGAAAGATGATGCAATGCAACGAAAGCGAAAACGCAAGCCACGTCCGCTGACCAAGTCGGAGCAGATGTCGCGTGTGCGCGGTGCGGACACCGGGCCGGAGATGGCCCTCCGGCGTGCGCTCTGGCGTGCGGGGCTGCGTTACAGAGTGCGTCCGAAGATCCCGGGGCGACCGGATCTGGCGTTTGCCGGGTGCAAGATCGCTGTGTTCGTTGACGGATGCTTTTGGCACGGCTGCCCGGAGCACTACAAGGCGTCGGCCACCAACGTAGCTTTCTGGTCCGAGAAGATCGCGCGTAACCAGCGGCGCGATCGGGAAGTGGAGATTGAGTTGACGAAGCTCGGCTGGACCGTCATGCGCTACTGGGAGCATGAGGTGGATGGCGATCTTTTATCCGTCGTCGAGCGAATACGAGCGACGGTCGTCCGAGCGCGGGAGGACGGCGCCCGCAAAGCGGGCGATGGAAGTCGCAAAGCACGCATCGACTGACAAGGGGGAGCTATGGGTCGCGAACAAATCTCAACGGTCCTGCGGAAGGGCCTGACCGACGCCCAAAGCCGGGCCGTTGCTTCACCGAAGCGCCATGTCCTTGTCGTGGCAGGGGCGGGGTCGGGAAAGACCGAAGTTATGGCGAGGCGGATTGCGTGGTGGGTCGGCATTGAGGGTGTGCCGAAAGATACGATCGTGGCGTTCACCTTCACCGAGCGTGCCGCCGAGGAGATGAAGTTCCGCATCCGCAGCTGGCTGGAGGCGATCACACCGGCCGGTGAGGAGGTGTCGCTCGGCGGGATGTACGTGGGGACAATCCACGGCTACTGTCTGGCAAAGATCCGGGAGTACTGGCCGGACGAGTATCACAATTACGATATCCTTGACGAAGGTGCGCGCGTGGCGCTGGTCCTGCGTGGCTTCAACGGCCTGTTGGGCCTGAAGTCGCTCAAGGAGGCGATAGGCAAGGGCCAGTACGGGACTCTCGAAAGCTTCATCCAGGCTTACGACCAGCTCCACGAGAGCGATTGCTTCGAAGTCGAACTCCCCTCGGAACATCCGCCGGCCGAGCTGGGGGAAGCGGAAAGTGAATGGTGCAAGGCGGCGCGACTGCTGACCGACGTGGGAGACACGGACGGTGCGGCGGCCTTCGCGCGGGCAGCTGCCCGCTACTACGCGTATCTTCGCTGTCGCCGCTTCCTCGATTTCAGCACGTCGCAGACCGAGTTCATTCGACGCTTGAGAGCGGACGCGAAACAGCGTCAGGAAATCGCCGACCGACAGATCCATCTCGTAGTCGACGAAGTGCAGGACATCAACCCCGTGCAACGCGAGCTGATCGACCTCCTGGTGGAGTCGGGCGGGCGTCTGACGGCGGTCGGTGACCATCGGCAATCGATCTACGGGTTTCGCGGCGCCAAAGTAGAGATCATCGCCGAACTGTGGGAGCGGTTCGCGAAGTCTTCGGAATCGCAGGTCGTCGACCTTCAAGAGAATTTCCGCTCGACGCCTCGGATCATCGCGCTCGCGAACAAGTGGGCCGAAAGTATCTCGCCAGTCAGGACGATGACGACGCCCGCCATGAAAGCGGGCAATAGGGCGCGGAAGGACCAGCATCAATCGCATCTTGCACTGGTGAGTTTTGGCGACCGCGGCCAGGAAGCACGCTGGATCGCTGAGGCCGTGCGCATCCTGGTCCCGTCCGAGGCGGAAGGCGCCCTGCACGACAAGAAGGACGGCTCCCATCGGGGGCTCGCCCTTTCGGACGTTGCGGTCCTGGTACGCTCCTCCACGGACGTTCGCACCTACATGCGGGCACTCGAGGCTTCCGGCATCCCGTGCGTGGTCCGGGCCGGTCCGGACCTATTTTCGCAACCGGAAATCCTATTCTTCGTGGCCGCGCTTGCGATTTCTGCGGGCTGTCAAGAGTTCTACGGTTCGGAGCACAACCCCAAGAGTCTCCCGAGGCGGATCGATTCGGTTCTCGGTTGCACGCCGCAACCGGAAACGGTGCTACGAGAGGCAGCCCAGGCGCTGCGGCAGACGGGCCTTCCTTTCGGCCGGGATGTGGAGGATCGCGTCTTGCTGGCGGCACGGGCAATCCGGCGTCGCATTGCCGAGGACGCGCGCCTCGGTGCAAATGAGGTCGCGATCTTCCGAACGCCCAGACTCCGCGCTTTCCTGAAGTCCCGCAACGTTCTGCGGCGGGTTTTCCCGCAGCAGCTCTTCCACCTCCTGTTGTCCGAAGCCGAGGTCGATGCATGGGACGTCGATCCCGGCCGAGGCCAGGCTGCATTGTTCCACTTGGGGGCGCTGAGTTCGCTGATCACGGGAATCGAGACCCCCGGCTGGACCAGCGCGAGGGATTATGCGTGGCAGATCATCGGGCTGTGCCAGTACGGAGCGGAGGAAGGCCGGGTCGAGGAGCAACCCCTCATGGTCCGACCGGATGCGATCACCATCAGTACCATCCACGCCGTCAAGGGACTGGAGTTCCCCGCCGTCTTTCTTGCGGACGTGAACGCCCAGCGATTCCCGAGCAGCTACGCCACGAGGATGCCGGACCTTCCTTTGAATGGAGACATTGTGAGGCAGATCGATGTCGTTGGACTCGCCGATAACAAGAACCATGACGGCGAGCGGCGTCTCATGTACGTGGCGATGACACGGGCGGAACGGTTCCTGTTCATCAGCCACTCCGGGAACAGAACCTCGAAGTTCGTCAAGGAACTTCGGCCTCTCGTCGCAGAGATCGGCGGGATGGTGACCTCCGCATCCGATGAGCTGCTTGACGCGCTCAAGTATGCGCCCAAGGAGCACCGTCGCGACGTCAGGTTGAGCACGTCATTCTCCGATCTGCGCTACTACCTGGAGTGCCCGCATGATTTCTATCTGCGTAAGGTGCTCGGCTTCGCGCCCACGATTGATCAGGCCTTCGGCTACGGGCGCGGTGTGCACAACCTGATGCGCGCGATTCACGCCGATCCGAAGAAGTGGGCCGCACTGGCTGCGGATAGAAAGCGACTGGAACGGGAAGTTCAACGACTACTGGATCAGGGGCTCTTCTACCTGCGATACACAACCGGCGACCCTGCCCAGAACATGAGGGCCAAGGGATTGAAGATTGTCGCCGATTACGTCCAGCGGTATGCCGCTGAACTCGGGAAGTTGACGTTTGAGCCGGAGAAGGAATTCGAGACGTTGATTGAATACGAGGACGGAAGCGGCGGGGTGCTTGTTTCCGGTGCGATCGACATCGTACGGCAGGACGATCCGCCTCGCGTCACCCTTATTGACTTCAAATCCGGAGACCCGGATTCGGATAGGCATCAAAAGCTCGATGAGGAGGAGATGAAGCTGCAGGTCTCTCTCTATGCGGTCGCGGCCAAGAATGAGCTCGAGTATCAACCCGAGCAGGGGCTGGTACGGTATCTCGATGCCGAAGACAAGGAAAAATCGGAATTACATGTCCCCTTGGATGAACTCGCGCTCGCAAAGGCCAAACAGGAGGTCGCCTCTACTGCATTCCGCATACGGGATCGCGATTTTCATCGGGGGCCGACTGAACGCGGTGATGGAAAACGCCGCTGCTCGGAGTGCGACTTCATCAGCGTCTGCGGGATGACTGAGGCTATTACGGTTAAGCGAGGCCGCTCGGGCGACTGGTGATTTGTACGAGCAAGGCTTCGGCTTCTCGTCTCGCCACCAACCCCGGCAGTAACCTCCCTCCGCCATATACCCACCGCCGCAGCTCGCGAGCGGCGGACTCCCAGTCCCGCTCGTTGACTCGCCGCCGCAGCGTCGACATCTGCAGCCTTCCTGCACCGAGGTTGAAGGTGAAGTCCACGATGGCCGCGAGCCTGTCCTCCGGCTCGGTGGACAGCACCGAGCAATAGCGCAGCGTGGCGTTGAGGGCGGTGCGCAGGTCCTGGCGCAGGAAGGTCTCGCCCTCTTCTTCGGTGATGGGCGGATGGTCGGGCTTGCAGAGCCGGCCGTAGCCGATGGTCCAGTAGCCGGCGGGGCAGATGTACGGGTGTGCGCGGCGCTGCGGGTCGGACCTGGGCACGCGGTGAAAGCCCTCGAAGCGCTTAGCCAGGTCGATCGCGGCCTGCGGGACGGCGATCATGCGCGCACCCGGTCGAAGACGCGGCCGAGGAACCAGAAATTCAGGACGCCGGCCCATAGGGCTTGGTCGGCGTCGGTCCAGGCGGCCTGCACGGCCGGCATCCAATCGACGCCCGCATCGACGGCACCGACAAAGGCGGCAGTCTTGGCTGCGCAATACAGCGCCATGAACCAGTAGGTGATCACCGGCCGCACGCTGATGGACAGTGCATCGGCCCATTTGGCGCGGGAATGCCGCCCCTGGGCGGTGACGGCCTCGCGCAAGGCCTCGACGGCACCGCTGTTCCAGGCCGCATCGGCTGCGGCGGTGATTTCGGCCATGCGGGTGGCGCCGCGCAGTTTCTCGAACTCCAGCGCCTTGTCCTGCATCGCCAGTTCGTGGCCGCGCTCGCCCTTGCGGTCGAGCCATTTGAGGACCTCGGGTGCGAGGCGGAAGGCGCCGCCGAGCAGCCCTCCGAGCAGGGTCTCGATCATTGCGCGCCTCCCATGAGTTTGAACTTGATCGCGGCGCCGACCAGGAGCGCGGCCAGCAGGCCCGTGGTCAGCACCTTCACGAAGGTCTGCCAGGCGGTGCGGCGGGCGTCGCGCCAGGCGTCGAGCAGGTCGCGCAGTTCGCGGATGTCGCGGGCGGCGCTGCCGTTCTCCAGGCCCAGGTGGGCGAGGCAGCGCTCGGCGCCGCGTTCGGCGGCGCAGTCGAGCAGCTCCTCGAAGTCGTCCTTGCGCAGCAGGACCATGTTCTCGACAAGGGCGGGTTTGGGGTCTTCGGTCATCGGCGGTCTCCAGAAACGAAAAACCCGCCACGCGGGCGGGTTCGGGACGGTGGGGTGGGGATGCAGTTCAGACGGGCAGGCCGGCGCTCCAGCCGGTGGGCTTGTAGACGGCGAGCACGTCCTCGTCCTCGATGAAGCAGGCCCAGCCGATCTTCGGGACGTGGTATTCCCAGGCGCCTGCGATGCGCACGGCGATCTGGTCGGTCCTGCCGGACCAGGCGCCGGTGGCGGTGGCCGGCACGATGTAGCGGTCGCCGTTGACGGGGCTGGCTGGCGGCGTGGCGAGGTCGCGGTCCTTCACGGACAGACCCACCACCGCGCCGAGGCGCTTGAGGTTGGCGTCCATGCCGGCGGCCCAGCCGGATTCGCCGGTGTTCCAGCCGTAGTTGAGACCTAGGTTGGGATCGGTGCTTGCGGGCATCAGATGCCTCCGTAGTACTTGTCGTAGTGAAGTCCGTAGCCGGCGCGCTCGAAGCTCACCGAGTGTTTCTGCAGGCTCGCCACGCCGGAGCGGTTTGCCTCGAGCTCGATGCGCAGCTGCGCGTTGGGGCGGCCGAGCCCGGAGTCGGCCTCGTCATTGGCCAGGGTGTAGATCTGGCTCGTGCCGGTCAGCCCGCTGTAGGTGCGGCGCAGGCTGCCGGATTCGCCGTAGATCCGCAGCGTGTAGGTCACGCTGGATTCGGGGCCGATGTTGCCGACGCTCTGCGCGGTGAGGTTCACCGTCTGGCTCAGGCGGTCGCGGTGCGACCAGCTGATCGCGAGATCCCCCTTCACCGTCGCCGGATAAACCGCCGCGTTGATTCTCACGTTGCCGGGCGGATAGGGGCGGTTCTGGCGGCGGTTCATCGCCAGCGAGTCGGTCGGCGCCGAGGCCAGCGCCAGGGTGCCCTTGCCGGTGACGGTGAGCAGCCGCGCGTTGATGGTTTCCCCGACTGCGTACTCGGTGGGGTCGATGCCCTGGAATCCGTCCGCGAACCAGATGCGGCTGCCGGCCGCATGCGCCACGGGCACGGTGTCGAGCACGCCCCGGTTCACCGTCACGGTCCGGGCAGCGGTGTTGATCGCCGTGATCGCGACCGCTTCGTCGTTCAGGTAGGCGTAGCTGCCCACGGCGACCAGATCGATGTCCACCTCGCTGTGATAGGTCAGCGTGCTGGTGACGGCCTGGCCGATGTCGGACGCGAGCACTGCATGGGGCGCGAACTCACCCTGGCCGCGCTCGTTGTAGGTCGAGGCGGAACTGGTCTTACTGTGGATCTCGTAGTTGATCGCGCCGGCCGCCGGGCGTCCGCCGATGGTTTGCAGGAAGCAGTCGGTGGCGTCCAGATAGGCGAGCTCGGAGGCGCTCATGGTTCGGGCGATGTCCCAATACGGGGCCTCGACCAAGCGGCGCGGGCTGGCGGCTGAAGGCGCCGGCACCGGATCGACCCAGCCGGGCGGCTGCGGCGCGGTGTAGCTGGCCGCCGGCAACCCGAACACGTCCTCGACGGCGTCGATGCTGATCGCGCCTTGGGTGAGCGTGCCGCCGTCGATGGCGGCGATGCGCATCACGAGCCCTTCGATGCCGAGCGGCGGCCAGACCAGCTTGAACACATCGGCCGGGTACAAGTTCCAGGCTTTGCGGTTCACCTTGAGGCGGACCTTGGCGAGCGGCGTGGATACCGCCGCAAGATCCCGCAGGGCCACTCGGGCGGCGAGACTGTCCGAGGTGATGCCGGGGTAGCGCCGCGTCTGCGACACGACCGCGCCCTGCGCCTGGATGTTGGCCAGGTCCTGCACTGTGATGCTGGTGTCCTTGAAGGTGTCCGGCTTGGTGTAGACCAGCACCAGCTCGTTGGTGGTCTCGCCCCAGGCGGCGCGTTGGAAGCTCTCCAGTTCGATCACGTTGGTCGGGTCGAGCACCGGGAGATTCGCTACCGCATAGTCGGCGCGCACGAGCTTCAGCACGAACCGTCCGGTCGAGGGCGAGGTCGTCAGCACGCCACCGATGTGGTCCATCACCTCCCGGACGAACTGCTCGATCGTGCTCTGCTGCAACCAGATCAGGTTTAGGCCGAAGCCTTCGGCGGCGAGCGTGTCGGCCGCCGCCCGGAAGCTGGCGTCGTCGATGCTGGCGCTCGGGTAACCCATGCCCCAAGCGGCGTTGGTGAGGCATTCGTAAAGGATGTGCGCCGGGTTGGCCGCCCCGTTGATCTCGGCCTTGGTCGGGTACCAGTCGCGGAAACAGCGCTTCACCCGCACCGCCCAGGGCTTGATGTAGGGGTTGTTGGCGGCGATGTAGACCTGGCGCAGGATCAGCCCGAGGATGCCGCGATAGGCCGGTTGCGGCGTGCCGGCCTTGGCTTGCAGGTAGTCGTTGGGAGCCTGCGTCGCTTCACCGAAGGCGACATCGACCGCGCCCGATACGCCGCCTTCGCGTTTCTCGCCGCCGAAGAGTTCCGGCGCAGCGAGGTTGATCCGCCCGCCGGCGGCGAGGTTGCCGCTCCAGGCCTGACGCTCGCCGACCTGGATCTCGGTCACGGCATCCACGGGGCCGTGGCAGATGGCCAGATGCATGCCGAGGTAGTAGCGGTAGCCGACCGTTTGCTTTTTGCTACTGCCCATCGGCGCCTCCTCCATTCACCCGTTGGCTGGCGACCTCGACCACCGCCTGCGCCAGGTGATCGCCGGTGGCGAGCAGATCCGTCGCGGGCAAGCCCTCGGTGATGAAGCGCGACCAGTCGAGCTGGTGACGGGCGAACCACTCCCGTGCGCCGCGATTGCAGTAGTCGAGCGCGCGCATGTCGGCGTGGGTGACGATCAGTTCGGTCATTTCTTGCCGCCCTTGGACTTGATGGGCGTGGTGCGCAGGTCGCCGTACCAGACCACGTTGGCGCTTTTCACCAGCACGGTGCCGAACACCACGGGCACGGGGCGCCCCTCGTCGGCGGTGGGGGCGTCGATGTCCTTCAGCTCGGCCGACGGCGGCTGCGGCGGCTTGGGTTGCAAGGCGTACTGGATCAGCACGCTGACGATCAGGACAGCGATGGTTGCCCACATGGGTGTGCCTCGGCGAATAGAACTCAGTAAATCGGGCTGCCACCAAAGGGATTTTTCGTCGGGATGAAGGGGAATCCGCCGAAGTTTGCGCTATTGGCGAACTTGGTCTCGCAGGTGGCGAGGGTGTGATCGCAGCCGGGGTAGAGCATCACCGTCGCGCCGACGACGAGCCCGGGCGGCACCGCCGAGAGCGTCACGTTGTCGCCCGTGTGGGCGACGATCATCCGTTTCTCGGTGATGCCGCCGGCCGACCAGGTGGCGTAGCCCCCGGCGAAATGCCCGGCCGGGAAACCGGCTGCGGCGGCAACAGTGATGGCGTTGCCGACGACCGCGACCACGGTCCCCTGGACACGATGCGTCACCGCACTCACCCGGCAGTCGGTGCCGTAGAGCACATGCGGGCAGTTGCGCTGATAGAGCCGGCGCAGCCCGGTGCGCTGCAGGCTGGTGTAGACCGGCTCGCAGTTGAGCTCGACCTCCGAGCCGCGCCATTCGGCGTTCAGCACGCGCCCCATCCACACGGGTACCGTCTCGGTGTCGTCGCGGTGCTGGCGGTAGATCGTCAGCAGGGTCACCTCCGACGGCGGCGTGGTGATGAAGGCCTGTGCCACCTCGACGTCACGCGCCAGGGTGATGCGCAGGCCGGCCCGTCCGATTTCGCCGGTCTGTTCGACGCTGCTACGGCGTATCGGCACGGCCGTGTAGGTGTAGGTGGCGTAGACGGCATCCTGAGCCGCGCTGGTATAACGCCAGGCCGTGCCGCCACGCCGGAAGTCGTACAGCTCGACCGGGCTGCCGGCATCGATGGAGGTCTCGCGAGCGGCCAGGCTCATGGGTCGTCCCTCAGACTCGTCAGGCCGAGTACCACTTCGGCCAGGTTGTCGGTGTGGTAGGCGATCTCGACCGCGTCGGCATCGAGGCGAACGAGCTGCAGGAAGGACATCTGTCGAACCTGCTCGGGTAGCAGTGCCACGCCCAGTACGCTGTCGAGGCCCAAGCTCTCGGTGTCGGCATTGAGCTCGGTCGCGCCGGTGATGCGGCGGAAGAAGCGCTGTCCGGACGCGGTGGTGATCACGATGTCACGCCGACCGACCGCCGCCGGCACGTTCGCGGCGTAGCCTCGGTTCTCGACGGTCAGCGCCGAGTCGGATGCACCCACGGCGGCGACCAAGCGCAGGTCCGAGTGGCCGCTCGGCAGCCAGAAGGCGGACAGGCGTCCGGCCCGTGCCGCGAGCCAGCCACGAAAGGCGGAGATCTCCGCGCGGCCGTGCAACAGCCAACGGTGGGTCCGGCGCACGGTGCCGACGCCGGACAGGTCGTCCACCGCGCGCCGGCCTGTGAGGTAGTCCAGGGCGATGAGCTTGCGGCCGTACTCGGCGTCCACACCTTCGGTCCAGTTCGTGGGTGTGAGCAGGACGGGATGGCCCCGGTAGGTCACCGCGCCCGCTTCGGCGGGAATCGGCCACTCCTCCTCGAACTCGAACCGCACCGTGGCATCGGCGAGCGCGGCGGCGGGGTGTGTGATGCGCAGATCGTTCTGCACCCGCGCAGGCTGAACGGGGAGGATCTTGGTCCCTGGCGGCCAGGGGCGCTCCAATGGGCTCTTGAGACTTACCGAGTTCGGGGTGATCTCATCGATCTCCGCGAACTCCGACTCCGTGCAGAGCACCAGTCCCACGAGCCCTTCGGCAACGAAACTCCGATGGCTCGTGTCGACCGTAAGCGTCAGGCTGCCTGCCGGAATGGGGGCAGTCGCGACGTAGACGTCGGTCCAGATCGGCAGGCCGTAGACGCGCGCCTGCCAGGCCAGCAGCAGGTTCTCGAGCTTGACTCGGTCGCGGTCGTTGCCGATCAGCAGCCGGTACTCCAGGCTGCGGCGGGCGGCGGTGCGCAGCCGGATGCGCTGCTCGAAGCCTGCATGCGACTCCAGCACGTCGGTCAGCCATTCCAGCCGCTCGATCACCGGGTGCGCCCAGTTAGGGGGAAACGCCCAGCCGACGATGCGCCGGCCCGTGGCGTGCAGGACGCCCGAGTCGAGGCCGAACACGAAGGTGAAAGTCGCGTTCACCGTCGGCGGTCCGTTCGGTGTGACCGCAAGGACGTACTGGCGCGCCTCGTTGGCGGCGAAGCTCGTGGGCGGCGGTGCGGGTCCGAGCAGGGTCATTCCCTCCGCGCCGGTCGCGTTCACCGCATGAAGCGGATTGGCCGTCAGCCAGGCGTTCCAGACCTCGATCGAGCGACTCTGTTCGGAGGCGAGGCTGCCCAGTGCGATCCGGTCCGGCCGAATGTGCACGCGGAAGTAGAAGTCCTCGAAATAGCTTGCCAGCCGTTGCCCTGTCTTTATCTGCTTCGCCGGCACGCCGACGTTGGGCCGATAGGTGCGCAGCCCGTGCTCGGCACGCGGTGCCTCGCTTTCGGTATAGGGGTAGATCGGCGCCACCGTGTCGCCGTCCCGGCTGAGATTCGGATTGATCGATCCGGCCTGGGCAGGCGCAAGCGGCACGCCGTCGAGGATGGGCATGGAGGGGCTTCTCGCAGCGGGGAGCGGGACTCACGGGCCGTCGTAGCGCACGGCCATTGCAATGGTTCCCGAGTGGTTTGCGCCGTTGTAGGGCGATGCATTGCGGCTCGCGGTGTTCTTCCGGTACACGGGGGCGACGAACCAGCGCTCCGTCCCCAAGGTCAGGATCTGTCCGTCGTCGAGATTGTCGTTGCGCGTCATCCGCAGGTGCGGGAGCTCGGCGACGTGCGACCAGAAGCCGGAGGGCTGCGCGGCCATGACGTGCATCCGCAGCAGCACCGCCTCGCCGTTCCAGTTGTTGGGTTGGGTGGTCAGCAGGGTCGCCACCGGGAAGGTGGCGCGGGCGTTGTTCGGATTGGCGGTGGACACTCCGACCGGGTTGTTCCACCAGCCGTGCCCGTTGAAGTCCAGATAGATCGAGCTGGCCTGAACCCCGGAAGTGTCGTTGGACTGCCAGAACGGCGCGCCCGAGGTGTTGCCGCCGCCGCTGCCGGTACTGCCGTTCGAGTCGATCGCGACCCCGGCCGAGGTACTGATGTCGGAGGTCGCGGTGCCCCAGTGCCACACCCGGTTGCCGAGCACACCGAAGCCGCGCGCCTGCCCGAGTGCCAGCCACTGCCACCACATGACCTGGTAGTTGACGGCGACGATGACGTCGTCGGGGGCCGTGTGGATGAAGATGTGGTAGGTGACCGGGTAGCTGAGCAGCGTGTTGCCGGCCTGCCGCAGCCGGTCGGTGATACCGACCATCTTGGCGGCGGGCGTGATCAGCGTCGCGCCCGAGTAGCCCTGCGCCGCCTGCACGAGCAGGTTCAACCCGCTGACCGTGAGGCGGCCGAAGATCGCGCCCTTGTGGAGCAAGTTGTTGGCCGCATCCCAGCTCCAGCCGTTGTCGGTGGCCGCCGTGACGACGGCGTTGCGCAGGTCTTCGGCGGAGTTGGCCAGGCCGGTGATGTAGGGCATCAGGAAAGCTCCAACGCGATGTAGTCGCCGAAGGACGTGCGTCCGACGTCTTGGATCACGACGTAGTCCCTGCCCTCGATGGAGAGCGTGTTCTCGACCACGTTGTCGAAGCCGGTGATGTGATAGATCCCGTCGAGCACGCCGTAGACGTTGCCGGAGTCGTAGAGCATCACTGGGTAGAGTGTATAGCTGGTTTCCGCTGGGCGGACGCTGTTCGCCATGGTCGAGTTACCCCAGGGCGTGGCCAGCGGTGTCTTCCAGGCGCCGTCGTTGAAATGCATTCGTAGGTTGTTGCGGTTGCCCTTCCACGGCATCGTGTGGGTCGTCTCGGAATAGCGCGTGGCGGACGCACCGGTCAGCATCCCGGCTGCGAACAAGGGTTGCGGGTACTGGCCGGGTGAGGCGAAGGGGAAGAACTTGCCGATCCCGAAGGACTCGTAGACCGGCGTGCCGACCTTCATCGCCACGTTCAACCGCTGGCCATTCACCGAGAGCCAGTAGTCGATGCGCTGGTTGTGGGCGGGCACACCGAGCACCGGCGAGATGCCCGGCTGGGTCAGGAACGAGTTAGCGGCGACATAGCCTTTCATGGTCGCCACGGCCAGGTTGTAGTAATCCGCGTCGCTGCTCTGATAGCAGTAGACGCCGCAGAAGATCTGTTCGGTGCCGGAAAGCCCCGGCGCCATCACGATCAGTTCGTGGTTCGTGAGCGCGGTGTCGTAGCGCAGGATCGTCCAACCCTCGGCCAGGCAGACGTCCCGAATCGTTTCGAGCATCTTCTGGTGGGCCAGCAGCGTGGCGTTGTCGACGAAGCCGACATAGGCCGTCATGCGTGTTGTCCTCGCTGTGTGCGTTGCTGGGTCAGCTCAGCACCTGCCGCACCGCGCCCGCGTTGCGTTGCAGGATGTTGAGAATGGTTTTTTCGCCCGCGGACGAGTTCAGATAGTCGGCGGCCATCTCTGGGTCGATCACGTTGACGATGCGCACGGCGTTGCTCGCGGCCGCCTGCGGGGCGGTGTCGGGCACCAGGCCCCCGGCCGCGAAGGCGAGCGCCGGTCCCTGCACGCGAGGGCCGGCGGACAGACCGTTGATGGCCTGCAGGAAACCGACGCCCAGGCGCTTCACGGCGGCGGCATTGACGACGAACTCGCCGGCCGACAGCCGCGCCGGGATCGAATCCGAGGTCGAGGTGCCGGGACCGGTGACCAGGCCGCCGGAGGCGAACTTCTTCACGTTGCCGAGCAGCGCCATCACCGCCGCGACCATGGCGACCATGGCCGCCACCGCGAGCGCCGGTCCCACATACGGGATGGAGGCTTGCGAAGCCGCAGCACCGGCGCCGGCCTTGGCGGCGTCCATCGACACGACCGCAGTGGTTTCCGCCGATTTCTGCGCCACGGCCGTGGCGCTGGCGGCCGCGTCCATGGCCTGTTCTTGCTGCACGAAGCCGAGCTTGGCCGCCAGCATGCGTGCCTGCATGGCCACCCACTGCTGGAACGGCTGGATGACGAGCTGCTGCAGGAAGGCCTGGTTGATCTGCTGGAACAGACTGAACAGCGCGCCGCGCCAGGTCTGCGCGCCGGTGATCATCGCGTTCAACGCGCTGCCGAAGCTCTCGCCGATGCGGTTCCACAGCGGCGCCAGTTCGTCGACGACCAGCTTCGTGCGCTCCAGCTCGTTGCGCCACGCCTGCACCCGAACGACGGCATCCGGCCCGATGGTCTGCGCCGCCTGCTGCATGGTCGGCAACAGCCGTTCCATCTCGGCGGCCGACTGCCGTTGCAGGGCGACGATCTCTTTGCGTGCCTGCGTCTCGGTGAGCAGCCCGGCCTGCTGCTGGACCTGGATGGCCTCCTGCGCATTGCGTAGCCGTTCGGTCACCAGCCGCCACTCGGCTTCCAACGCGGCCAGATTGGCCTGCGCGGCTTTGACATCGATCAGCCGGTCGATGAGCGACACGCCCTCGGCGTCGTTCTCGGCCAGCAGCCGGGCCTTGAGATCCCGGTAACTGCGTTCGATCGCGGCTTGACGAGCGGCGGCACTGGATTGGCCGGTGATCTGCGCCAGCTCCTCGCGGGCCTGTGTCAGCGCGTCGGCCAGTTCGCGCTCGGCCTCCGCTGCCTTGCGGGCGTTCGCCACCTCGACATCGGCCCGTTTGTTGTTGAGGACGATGAGCTCCGATTCGAGCTTGGCGACCTCGGCCCGTGCCCGCAGTCGGGCACCTTCGTCGGCGCCCGAGAGCGCCAAGCGCCGTTGCGTGGTGAGCTGCGTCTGAAGCCGCGCCATCTCTGCGTCGATTTCGCGCGTCTCCAGATCGGTCTTGGCCGCGTAGTAGTCGCGGATCGAGAGCCGCCGGTCGTTCAGCGCCTGATCGAGCGCGCGGCCCTGCCGTTCGAGGGCATCCTTGAGCAGTTTGAACTCGGCGTCGGCCTGAGCCTTGGCCAGGGCGAGGCGGGCGGCCGTGTTGTCGCGGGCTCGGCCCGTGCCGCCGATCCGGTCGAGCACGGAGCCGTCGGGCCGGATCGCCGGGGCGGGCAGTTCGATCGGTTTCGGGTCGAACAGGGCGTCGTGGAACTCGGCCAGCTCGTCCAGCCGCTGGACGAGGCTGCCCTTGAGTTCGGCGATGATCGCCTTGGCCCCCGAGACGTTGCCTGACAGGGCCTCCACGGCGGCGGCCATGCCGGCGCCGATCGCTTCACCGAGCGCGACAAAGGCCTTGCCCACGGTCGCCGCGCCCAGCGCGAGGAACTTGAGCACGTAGACGATGCCGTCGAGGATCTGGCGCAGGGTGCCGCCCTGCTTGGCCGACTCGACCATGCCCTCGGCCATCTGGTTCATTGCCGGCAGGAAGGCCTCGATGACCCGATTGGCGATGCTCCCGACCGCCAAGCGCACCTTGGCCAGGGCGTCGTTGAAGACCTCGGCCTGGGCGGCGGTGTCGCCGCCGATCTGCAGGCCCAACGCCTGCATCTCCGCCGTCAGCGCCTCGACACCGTCGCGCCCCTGGTTCAGGAAGGGAATCAGGTCGGCGCCGGACTTGCCGAAGATCTGCATGGCCAGGGCGGTTTTCTCCGCCCCGTCCGGCATCGTCTTGAAGCGGTCGGCCAGGTCCAGCAAAACCTGGTCGGTGGCGCGCAGGCTGCCGTCCTGGTTGCGGAACGCGACACCGAGGGCCTCGAAGCCGCGCGCCGCCTCGGCAGAGCCCGTCGCCGCTTCCAGCATCCGGGCCGCGAGCCGGCGCAGCCCGCCCTCGAACTTCTCGGCGCTGACGCCGGACAGTTCCGCCGCCGGCATCAGCAGCGACAGCGATTCGACCGTGATCCCGACCCGCTGCGACAGTTTGGACAGGGCATCGGCCGAATCCAGGGCCGACTTGACCATCGCCCCAAGGCCCGCCGCCGACAGGGCAACGCCCAGCGTACCGAGCACGCCCTTGAGGGAGCGGGCGGCGTTGCCCAGGTCGCCGAGGTTGCGTTTGATCGAATCGAACGCACCTCGGGTCTGGTCGACGGCGCTGATCAGGATCTGCGCGCGGTTGTTGGCCATCAGCTTCGAGCCAGTTCTCTTTGAATGGCGCTTGCCAGGCGCGGCAAGGCGCGTTGAACGGAGCCGGTCAAGTCCAGGCGCCGCTTGAGGTCGACGCGACGGACCAGAACCGCGATCGGGATTTCCTGCCCGCGGGTGATGCGCTTGGCCCCGGTACGGCCGCGCTCGGCGCGCTTGAACCGCCCGAGCACATTGGCGTTCTCGCGGATGTTCTCGGCCATCAGCAGCACGCGGCCATCCTTCTCGACGAAGAAGGCGTTGCCCGAACGCATCAGGCTGTCGATGACTTGGCGAAAGCGTTTGGGGCCGATCCGCCCCGGCAGCAGCGGGATCAGCAGGTTGCCGGCGACCGTGCCGCCGCGTTCATGGATGCCGAGCCAGGGGATGCGGCTGCCCACCAGTAAATCTGGCAGGCGCTCCGGCTTGCGGTCGAGCACCTTGGCCTGCATCGAGGACACGAAGCTCGCCCGCTTGACCTGGAAGGCGCTGCGCATCTGGGCGCGGGCCGCATCGCGTACCTCGCGGGACCCGGCGCGCATGCCGCGCCCGAGCGCCGCGTGGATGGCCTGGCGGCGCACCGTGGACCAGGCCGAAAGCTCACGCGGGTCGAGCAGTCCGCTCGTGGAAAGATCAATCCGCACGGTCGAGCTCCCGTTGCAGACGCTCGATGGATCGCTTGTCGCCCTGGCTGGCGACGGCGGTCACGACGAGCAGCAGACCCAGGTGTTCGCGGCTGCGGCGATGTTCCGCCTCGAGAAAGCCCTCCATCTGGGCCAGGGTGTAGTCCAGGATGTCGGGCAGGCGGTGGCCGGCATGGATCAGGCAGTGGATGGCGTCATCCCAGCCGCCCGCACGTTCCGGTCGATGCGCGCGGCGGCGCTCTGGATCGCGGGCACGACCCGCTGCACGAAAAAATCCACGTTCACCTCGAACAGTGCCGTCGCCAGCTGCACTGCGTCGTCGAGGGACAGCGCCTCCACCCATTCGCGAGGCCGGCGGGCGGCGATAGCCAGGGCATCGAGGATGGCGTCGCCGTGCTCCGTGAGCAGTGCGAGCCAGTCCGGATCGCCGTTCACCAGATGCGGTGCGATCGGTTTGATGGCGGCCAAGAGAGCCGGCACCTCGCCGACGCGGATCGGCGTGAGCGACAGAGTGTCACCGGCGATCTCCAGCGACTGCGGTTGCGGCGGAAAGCTTGAGAAGTCGTCCATGTCGCACCTCACAGCAGCACGATGCGGCCGAACTGGCCGAGATCGCCTTGAGCGGACTTCAGCGTGTCGGCGAGCACCTGGCCGGACAACTCGAACTTGAGCAGCTCATCGGTGATCACTGACAACTCGCGCGCCGGGTTGATCGCGACCCGGTAGAGGTCGATCACCACCTCGCGGTTGCTGTCGGCGGTGTTGAGCCCCTCGAAGCGAATCCATCGCTCAGGCAACGGCTGGGTGAACATCGCGGTGCTCTGCGCCGTGCCGTAGGAATAATCGACCTGGAAGGGTTCGACGTAGGGTCCGCCGGTGGTCGCATCGTTGATCGCCAGTGAGCCGTGCTTGGCATTCAGGCTGTACTGGCCGGCGGGCAGCGTCTTGGGCGTGGCCGAGGAATCCTTCACCACGACCGAGGAGACGTTCTGCTTGACGAGCAGGTAGAGGCTGCTGACTGTGACCGGGTTGGGCAGCGCCTCGGCGGTCACGGTGCCGCTCACCTGCTCGGTGGTCGTGCCGTAGAGGGCGAGCGAGAGGTTCAACGGGATGAGTTCTTCCAGCGTGCAGGCGAACTCGCCCTTCTTGGTCTTGATCAGCTGTAGATCGGTGAGGCGCTGGCCGCTGGTCGATTCCTGGTGCTCCAAGGTCTCGACCGAGAGGGATACCTTGAGCTCGGGCACGTTGCCGACGTAGTTGAGGCCCAGCGGGTTGCCGGCCGTGTCGCGGGCGCCGATGTAGACGCGCCCCTGTCCGGAGAAATAGGGCATGGTCAGTCTCCTTTACGAGTCTTGGGGGAAGCGTCGGGCGTCGTGTCGGTTGTCCGGGCGACGCCCTGTTCGATCAGCCAGCGGGCCGTGGCCTCGTCGAGGTCGAGCCGTTCGCCGGGCGCGTACAAGCGCCCCGCATGGATGTGGGGTTTGATGAGTTCCAGGGTCATGGGTCTATCCGTGTCGGGTGAGATCGGCGGCCAGCGTCCGGTAGCGGATCTCGTAGCGGGCAGGTGTTGCGGCGGCGCCGGCATCGGCGTCCTCGGCCTCCCACTCGCAGTCGATCTCGCGCAGGCCGAGCGAGAGTCCGCCGAGGTTGGTGTCGGCCATGAGCGCGGCATGGGCCGCGACCACCAGGCGGTCGGCCGTGTCGAAGGCGTCATCGCCGCGCGCGAGCGCCACCAGTCGCACGGTCAGTTGCCGGTCGACGAGGGCGTTGGCATGGGCGGTGATCGTGTCGCCTTCGACGAACAGCAGCAGCGCCGGGCTGGCCTCCCGGGTGACCGGGACGGTCGGGAAACGCAGCACCGGCGCGGGTGCAACGGCCGTCGTGCAACGCGCGACCAGCTCGCGCAGGATGCGTTCGCGGATCGAGTTCATGGCGTCTTACTCGCGTGACAGGTCGGCGTGGCGTTCGCTGCCGTCGCCGATGGCGCGCAGGTTGCGCACGCGGTAGCTCGCGCCGCCGATGCTCACGACTTGACCCACCGCCAGATCGGGCAGCGCCGAGGCGGGGTAGCGCATCGTGTAGTCGGTGGAGAGCGCGAGGCCGTCGAGCACGGTCTCGTCCGTGGCGCGGAAGTCCACCATGACGATCTGCCCGCCGACCTCGGCCTCCACCAACAGCCCTGCGTTCGCGGCCGCCGCGTACAGGTCCTCGACGCGCGCCATCAGACGGTCAGCTTCACCAGCACACCCGGGCGGTGGCACATGGGCAGCGGGTTGGACTGCGTGTGCAGGTCCGTGCCCCGGTCGAACTTGCGCGGTTCCTGCTTGGCGTAGAGCGGCTGGCCCAGCGTGTTCACCGTCTCGTTGAAGTCGGCCGGGGCGAAGTAGGTGCCGAAGGTGTCGACCGTGCCCATCGGGAAGGCGTGGGCCTCGCCGGCGGCAATGAAGCGCCGCGCGTTGCCGTCCGCGTCGGTGGCCTGGCCGCGATACTCCTCGAAAGTGATGCCGGCGTAGGTGAAGCCGCGCCGCACGTCGTTGATGAGCACCGCGCCCTGCTGCCAGTTCTCGAAGGCCTTCTCGACCTTGGCGTGGCCGGTCAGCGCCGCGAAGAACTCGGGCGAGCACAGGCAATGGACGGCGCTCATGAACTCACCCTTGAGGTTGTCCTCGATCGCCGCCAGGGTCGCCAGGCATTTCGCCTTCACATTGGTGCCGGCATTGCCGAGGTCGTAGGCGATGGTCTGCGGGGTGATGTCGAATTCGGCGAACAGGTCGTAGAGCGTGGAGCCGTCGGCATCCAGGATCACGCCCTTGAGTGCGCCCATGCGCAGGTGCTCCAGCGTGATCGCATGCTTGTTGCGCATAGTCTCCAGGTGACGCGCGATGACGGCCGCGACGGCTTCGGTCTCGGTCTCCGAGCCGAAGGCACGAATGCCCTGGACCTCCTCGGGCAGCACCACGTCGTCGTGCGGGATGTGCGGGATCACGAAGGAGCGCAGCTTGCGCTTGCCGCGCCGGCTCACGGTGCCGGGCGAACCGGGCGGCAGGGTCGGCAGCAGGTTCAAGACGCCGTTCATCTCCTCGACGAGGATCTGGCGGGTGCGCACCGGCTTGGCCGGGAACAGGTTCAGCTCCTCCAGCCGCCCGTAGCGGTTGGGCAGGATGTTGATGGCGGCCGTGAGCGCGGCCATCGAGAACGCCGGGTTGTGAAAGGGATTCTGCATGGTGATGGTTCCTCGTCAGGCGCTGGTACGGACGAGCACGCCGCGCGCTTCCAGCTGGGCGATGGCGGCGGCCTGTTCGGTGGGGGTGATGCCGGCGGGCCAGACCAGCGCAGAGCGGGCGACGATGGCGTGGCGGGCGATCAGCAGGGCGTCGTCGCGGTCGGCCAGACTCGCGTCCGTATCGGCGGCCAGAACGCCTGCGGCGACCTCCGTGCCGTCGGTGGCGGCCGGGTCGAGGGCTTTGAGCTTGGCCGTGGCGGTCTCGCGGCCGACCACGGTGCCGAGCACCAGGTTCTGGCCCGCCGCGACGGTGGCGACGTCGCGGGAATAGAGGTTGGGCGCCTCGTACTTGAGCAGGTCGCCCAGGTTGTTGGGTTCTTGAATCGCGGGCATGACTTACTCCCCAGAGAAGTGGTTAGGGTTGGTGAGCTTCTTGACGGCGGCGATGACCGGACTGGCCTCGGGCCGGCTGGTCGTCGAGGCTTCGGGCGTGATGCGCGAGGCGATTTCGGGCTGAGCGGCGCGGGCATCGAGCAAGGTGCGGCGCACCTGCTGTGCGTTCAGTCCTTGGGCGAGGAACTCTGCGGTGCGCTCGGGCGTGCCGGCCAGCAGGCACAGCTCGGCAATCGCCAAGGCATCCTCGTGTGCCGAGGCGTGCTCCTGCAGCGGGGCGTCCTGACTGGTGACAGGCGCCTCACCGGCTGTCGGCGGCTGGCCGGCATCAGTCTGGATCGGCTCGGGGGCGAGGTTCGGGTCGTGTTCGTGCATCGTGTGCTCCTTGTGCAGTCGACGGGAGGAAGAAGGACGACCACCCCGGGGCGAGGTGGTGGGTCGGTGCGCCAGGGCACCCTTGGCACGCAGCGCTTCGGCAAACTCACCGAGCACTGCGTCGAAGCCAGTCACCGCATCCGCGAGGCCGGCGGTCACGGCCTGCTCGCCGAAGAAGAGATCCGCCTCGGTGGCCCGCACCTGCGCCTCGTCGAGGCCGCGCATCCGCGCGACCTGCGCGACGAAGATCCCGTAGAGGCGGTCCACCTCGTTCTGCAGGGTGGTGGCGGCCTGCGGCGAGAGCGGCGCGTGCGGTGTGAAGTCGTTCTTGTGGTGGCCGGCATAGAGGGCGGTGTAGGCCAGACCGTCCTTGGCGTCCTTGACCGATTGATCGACGTGCAGGGCGATCACGCCGATCGAACCGACACCGGCCGTCTGCGACAGCGTGAGACGCTCGGCGGCGCAGGCGATGGCGTAGGCCGCCGAGAAGGCCGCATCGCTGGCGTGCGCCCAGATGAGTTTTTGCTGACTCGCGGCGCGCACCCGCTCGGCCAGCTCGAACACGCCGCCGGCCTCGCCGCCCGGAGAGTCGATGTCGAGCAGGATGCCGGCCACCTGCGGATCGGCCACGGCGGCGTCGAGCTGCGCGGCGATCTGACCGTAAGAGGTCAGGCCGGAGGCCGCCTCCAGTCCGAGCGTGCGGCGCACCAGGGTGCCGTGGATCGGGATCACGGCGATGCCGGGGATCTCGGGCGTCGTCGACTTGGCCGGGATTGGCGGCAGCGCCATATCGATCTCGGGCAAGCCGATGCGCGAGCCCAGCACGGCCAGGATCACATCGAGCTTCGCACGGGCGATGAGCAGCGGCGTCCCGACGATGCGGGACGCCAGATGAAAGAGGGGCATGTCAGTCTTCCTCGGGTTCGCGGACCGGCGCGGCGGCCGGCGCGCGGTCATGGCGCGGATCGGAGTCGAACTTCAGGCCAAGCGCGTCGGCGCGAGCGTTGTCGGCGGCGATCTCGCGGTCGATGTCCTCGGCGTCGTAGCCGAAGGCCGAGATGGCTTCGGAGCGGGACAGGAGACCGGCGCGGATGGCGGTGAGCATCGCGTCGAACTCCTTCTTCGGATCGACCCACTGCCAGCCCTGCGGAATCCACTTCGCGGCGAGGAACTCGCGCCGGCGGCGCGCGAAGCCGGGCAAGGACAGCGCGCCTTCCAGCACCGCCTGTTCCATCCAGGCGCGCCAGACGGGCCGGCAGAACTGGTGCACGATCACGCCGTGCTGGATCGCCTCGCAGCGGCGGCGGAACTCGAGCAGGCCCGCGCGGATGGACGAGTAGTTCACCTGCGTGAGATCGCCGGTGAGCATTTCGTAGGTGATGCCCATCGCGGCCGCGACGGCGCGGAACTGCTGGCGCATGAACTCGGCGTAGCTCGATCCCACGTCCGTCGGCTGCGAGAACTTGATGTCCTCGCCGGGCTCCAGGATCTGCAGGGTGCCGGGCTCGAGGCCCGCGAGTGCCGTGCCCTGGACATCCGGCAAGCCTTCGCCCATCAGGTTGTCCTCGGGCGAGAGCCGGGTGATGAAGCCGGCGAACATCGCCGCCGTCTTCTTGCGCACCAGTTCCGCGTCGTCGTACTGGTCCAGCTCGTTGAGCTTCACCAGGGCGCGGGCCAGCCAGGGCTCGCCCCGGATCTGCCCCGGACGCAGCGGCCGGAACAAGTGAATGACCTCATCCGCCGGCACCCGCACGGTGTCCATGCCGCCCGTGCTCGACATCGGCGCGAGGCTGCCGTCACCGGGGTGCGAGCGGTAGAGGTGATAGGCCACGCGTCGTCCGAGCCGATCGAACTCGATGCCGGCGCGCACCACGTGGCCGTCGGCGAGCTCGCGATTCAGCGTGGCCGGCAGGTGCTCCGGTTCCAGCAGCTGCAGTTGCAGGCCGACCGCGAGGCCGTCCTCGGGGCGGCGCCAGCGCAGACGCACGAGGCATTCGCCGCCTTCGAGCATGGCCCGACAGGCCAGTGCCTGCAGACCGTAGAAATCGGTGAGTCCTGCCGCGTCGGCCTCCTCGCACCAGTCCCACCACAGGGCGTGGATAACCTCACGCAGAGCGTTGTCCGCCACCATCGACTGGGGCTTGATGCCGGTGCCGATGGCGTTGGCGACGAAGGCCTCGACACCAGCGGCCGCCCAGGCGTTGCGCCGCACCAGGTCGCGGCTCTTGGCGCGCAGCTCGTTCTGGGTGAAGGCGAGCGCCGCCACCGCGCCGGGGTTGCCTACTTGCCAGGCGAGTGCACGGCGGCCGCCGCCGATGCCGTCGTAGGTCGGCGTCGTGCCGAACAGGCGGTGCTTGAGGCGCGAGAACCAGGCCATCAGAAACCCTTGGCGGTCGTGACGCGGATCTGGCGCTTGGACGCCGCGCCGGCGCCGCGTGCCAGCTCGGACTCCACGGCGCGGATGGCGGCACGCAGTTCGTCGATCGAGCGGTACTCGACCGTCTTGTCGCCGAAAGTGACGCGGCGTTCGCCAGTGGCCAGCGCACGCTTGAGCGCGCCCAGCTGTTCGAGGGTGTAGGTCACGTTGTCCTCATCACGTCAGCCAGCGGCTCTTGATCACGCGCCGACCGGTATTCCGGGTTCCAGAAGCGGCGAGGCCACCGCGATGGGTGGCCTCGTTCGAGTCGATGTCTTGCGGGGGTGACGGCGCGTCGGGCGGCCTCGCCACGCCGAGTTGCCGTTCCAGTTCGCGCCAGTGGCGCTCCTCGAAACGGTCGAGCCCTGCGGCCGCAGCGGCGGCGCGGGCATACACGTAGCAGTCGAGGGCTTCGTTTCTCTCGCGCATCTTCTGCCACTCGCGCACCGGGAAGCCGTTGCGGTTGCGGCGGGTGATCAATTGCTCCGAGCAGAGCTGCTGGATGAACTCGGCGTCGATCCTGGGCAGATGGACGAAACCGGCGGGGTAGGCGATGCCCACCCCGTCCTCGTCCACGAGCGCCGTCTTGCGCAGGTTGTTGTAGAACTCGAGCTTGGCGATGCCGACCGCGACCGCGAATACCTTGAGCCCCCGGCGCAGCTTGCGACCGCCCTGGGAGACATCGACAGCGGTGGGGGTGCCGATCAGGGCTGCGCCGCGCGCCACGCCCTTCACCGCCATCACACGGGAATCGCGGCAGGCGCGCACAAAGCCGTAGGCCTCCTGCGTCGCGAAGCCGGTGTCGAGCGCGAAGCGGGCCAGCGGCATCGCCGCGCCCGAGGCGTGGGTCCAGGTCTCGCCGAGCAGTCCGGCCAAGCGTTTCCAGACCGCGTCGCGCGCGGTGTCGCCCATCAGCACCCGGTGCTCGATCAGCCAGCACTCCTTGCCGCGCCCGAAGGCCCAGATCGAGGCCTCGATGCGGTCCTTCTGCACGTCGGCACCGCCAACGAGCAGGAGCCCACCGGCCGGGATGCTTCCGATGGCATAGTCCTCGCGCCGCTCCAGCAGGCGTTGCCAGTCGGGCGCTTCGCCTTCCTCGACCCAAGTCTCGCCGAGCTCGGTGTTCTTGAAGGTCTTGATCGCGGCGCTCGATCCGGTTTCCTTGCTCACGGCGGCTTCCCATGCGGCGGCGATCTCGCGCCAGGCGCGCCAGCCCAGCGGGCTGTAAAGCGAGGACAGGTGGAAACCGGCCGTCTTGCCCGTGCCTTCCGCCGTCGCGCGCCACTCGCCGTGCTCCAGCATCCAGGTCTTGTGGTGCTCGGCGATCGGCGTATCGCACGATTCGCAGACGTAGGCCGCCGATTCGGGCGCGCCCTTGTCCCAACGCAGCTGCTCGAAACGCAGCCACTGCCGGTGCGAGCAATGCGGACAGGGCACGAAGTAGCGACGCTGGTCCGACGCCTCGTACTCACGCTCGACGGCGCTCGCGCCCGCGATGGTCGGCGTCGAGACGATGAAGATCTTGCGCCGCGCGAAGGTGCGGGTGCGCGCCTCGGCGAGCGAGATCGCATCACCTTCGCCTTCGACGTCGAGCGGATAGCCGTCGACCTCGTCGAGAAACAGATACCGCACCGGCATCGAGCGCAGTCCGACCGCGCTGTTGGCGCCCGTCATCACCAGTACGCCGCCTCGGAACTCCTTGGCGAGGATGGTGTTGCCCGAGTCGCGCGAGCGGGCCGGCGCGATCAGTTCCGAGAGCACCGACGACTCCTCGATCAGTGGATCGATGCGCTGCTTGGAGTTGCGCTTGGCCATCTCCACGGTCGGCCAGACCGCCATCATCGGCCCCGGTGCGTGGTGGATGACGTAGCCGATCCAGTTCGAACCCGTCTCGGTCGCGCCCACCTGCGCGCCCTTCATGAACACCACGCGCTCGACCGGTGAGGTCGGCGACAGGCAATCCATGATCGCCTTCAGATACGGCGTGCGCGCGGTGCGCCAGCGCCCCGGTTCGCTCGAGGCCTTGCTCGACAGTACCCGGTGACGGTCGGCCCACTCGGAGACGGTCAGTAACGGGTCGGGCGTCAACCCTTCGCGCCAGGCGCGCTCGATGGCGTCCCAGCCTTCGTAGGCGAACTCGTCCATCAATCGACCCGAACCTTCAGCTCACCGAGCTCGGCGAGGTGCTCGCGCACGGCTGCCTCCAGCGCCACGTGCAGCGTGTGAGCATCCACGCCGAGCCGGGCCGCCATCTGCGCCGAGATCCGCGCCGGCCAGTTGAGCCAGGCATCGCGCTCGGTGCGCGCGAGCCGGAACACGTGCGCGATGGCCTGGTTGCGGTCGACCAGTTCGCCCTTGAGGCGGGCCAGGCGCACCTTGTTGGTCTGCGCCTTGACCACCTCGTTGACCGTGCGTGCCTGCACGAACGTGGTGCCGCCCGCAGGGAGTCCGGTGGCCAGGTTCGGTGCTACGTCCTCGGCCACGCGCACCTTGGCGGCCTTCGCGCGTGTGCCGAGCTTCGCCGACTCGGAATTGCGCGCCCATTCGGCGTCGGCCTTGTCCGGGTCAATGGTGCCGTCGGTTTCCGGCGTGATGCGCCCGGCGCGGATGGCCTTGTGCACCGCCGTGTCGGTCACGCCCCGGTGTCGCGCGTAGGCGCGGATCGAGATTCCCATCGGCCCCTTCAATCAAATCATCGTCATTCCTTCGGACAAAACGGCAGGACAGCCGCTTTGCACGGCGAAGCCGCCCGTAGGGCGAGCCACATGGATGTCGCGAGTGAATCAGCTTGGCTTCCATCGGGAACAGCGCGTTCATGTCATCACCATCAACGGCGTCGCAAGGTGACGAACATGAGCAAGCCAGCCGACAAAGGCCTCGAAAACCTGCTCCAGGCAATTGCCCTGGACCACTTCTTCATCGACACCTTGGAAACCCGCAACAGCGACCACCTCGACTTCCACGAAGTCAGCGTCTGGGCCGTCAAGAGCGCCCTTATGGCCGCCTACGAGGCGGGCCGACAGGCCGCGACGCAGGACTGAGGAAGAAGCGGAAAACGCTTGGCTTCGATCCCGAACAGCGCGTTCATCACGACACCCCATCAACCAAGGAGCACGCCATGAGCACCCTGCAGCTCAGTCCCACCCAGCACGCCATCCTGGCCTACGCCGTCGAGCACGCCGGCGGCAAGATCGAGTGGTTCCCCGACAATGTCAAAGGTGGCGCCCGCAAGAAGGTCCTCGACGGGCTCTTCAACCGGGCTCTGATTACGACCGACGGCACCGATTGGTTCGTCGCCGCCGAGGGCTACGACGCGCTGGGCCACCCGCGTCCCGCGCCGCCCACGTTGGAGACCGACGCCGGCCTCGAGGCGGATGTCGCCGCCGCCGAGGCGTCCTGGGCCAAGCCGCGCCGGCGCGAGAACAGCAAGCAGGCCGAAGTGATCCGGATGCTGCAGCGCCCTGAGGGCGCGACCATCCGCCAGATCTGCGAGGCCACCGGCTGGCAGCAGCACACGGTGCGCGGCACCTTCGCCGGGGCCTTCAAGAAGAAGCTGGGCCTGAACCTGGTTTCCGAGAAGTCCGCGGGCGGCGAACGGGTCTACCGGATCGCCTGATGGTCGGGACGGGGGAGCCAAGCGGAGAAAGCTTGGCTTCCCGGTCGATCAGCGCGTTCATACGGATGCCGCAACGATCTACCAAGGAGCCCGACATGAATGCCGCACACGAGATCCTCACCCACAGCAACTACGACGCCGACGATTACGCCTACCTCGTCGCCAAGGGATGGAGTGACGAGGAGATCCTGGCCCGCTGGACGGCAGAAGCCGCGCATGGCCAAGGACCTTGCCGTTGGGAAAGCGAGGGCGCCCGCGCCAAGCTCGCCGCCGTCACCAGTCGCCCGCAGAAGATGTTTGCCGGCCGCGATTGAGCTTGGCTTCTCCATCGAACAGCGCGTTCATACGGATGTCGCAACCACCCACGCCAAGGAGCCGACCATGAACACGACGCACGAGATCCCCGCCACCCGCAACGAAGCCTGGGGCTTCTGGGGCACGATGGACACGCACGCCAGCAAGGCGTGGCCCATCGCGATGACCGCGATCGCCGAGGCCACCGGCCAGCCCTCGGAGGCGGTGCGGGCCTTCCTCGATAGCCGCCACGGACGCCACTTCGCGGACGACGTCCACAACGCCCTCTACGACGGCCACGCCCTGCCTGACGCCATCGTCGCCGCCACCCAGAAGTGGATGGGCTGGAAAATAGGCCAGCGCAACAGCAGGGACTACGGCATCCCGAGCCACCTGCCGTACCTGACGGGCTTCGTGATTCACTGCGAGATCGTCGAGGAGGAACTCGTCGCCTGATCGAACGCCAGGCCATCCGCCGCGCGGGTGGCCTGCTTGCCCGTCCAGTCCTGCCAGCGCCGCACGATCACGTCCGCGTACTTCGGGTCGAGTTCGATCAGGCGCGCCACGCGCCCGGCCTTCTCGGCGGCGATCAGGGTCGTGCCCGAGCCGCCGAATGGATCGAGCACCACGTCGCCGGCACGGCTCGAATTGCGGATCGCGCGCTCGACCAGCTCCACCGGCTTCATGGTCGGGTGCAGGTCGTTCTTCTGCGGCTTCTTGATCTGCCACACGTCACCCTGGTCGCGGTCGCCGCACCAGTGGCGCTCGGCGCCCTCCGGCCAGCCGTAGAGGATCGGCTCGTATTGGCGCTGATAGTCGGCGCGGCCGAGCGTGAAGGTGTTCTTCGCCCAGATGATGAAGGTCGACCAGTGGCCGCCGACGGCGCGGAAGGCCGCTTGCAGCGTGTCCAGCTCACTCGACGACATGGCGACGTAGATCGCGCCGCGCGTGTGTGCATTGATCAGCGCCAGCGCGTCGTAGAGGAAATCATAGAAGCCTTCGCCCAGCGCATCGTTGAGAATGGGGCGGTGTTTGCCCCGCAGTTTGTCCTTGGCGCTGTTGGCGTAGTTGACGTTGTAGGGCGGATCGGTGAACACCATGTCCGCCCGTTCACCGTCCGGAAGCAGGAGCGCGAAGGCCTCGGCGGTGGTCGCGTCGCCGCAGACGAGGCGGTGCGGCCCAAGCAGCCAGACGTCGCTCGGCTGGGAGACGGGCTCCTCGGGCACGTCGGGAACGACGTCGTCTTCCGTCTGGCCCTCGTGCTCGGGCTCCTCGCCGGCGAGTAAGTCGGCCAGCGCATCGGCGTCGAATCCGGTCAAGTCGAGATCGAAGCCTTCGTCCTGCAGCGCCTCCAGTTCCACGCGCAGCAGCGCATCGTCCCAGGTCGCGAGTTCTGCTAGCCGATTGTCCGCAAGCACCAAGGCGCGGCGCTGGGTCGGCGTCAGATGATCGAGCACTACCACCGGCACGGTGGTCAGGCCCAGCTTACGTGCGGCAGCGAGGCGCCCGTGGCCCGCGACCAGAACACCGTCGGCGCCCACGAGGCAAGGATTCACGAAGCCAAATTCAGCAATCGATGCCGCAATCTGCGCCACTTGCTCGTCCGAATGCAGGCGAGCGTTCCGGACGTAGGGCAGCAGCTTGTCGAGCGACCAATGCTCGATGCGGTCGGCGAGCCAGCTCATGCAGTGACCTCTGCCGTAGCGCCCAGTCGCTCGGCGGCGACCTCGGCGAAGGTCTGGCCCGTCACGGCAAGCACCGGCACTGTGCCCGGGTGGTGCTGCAGCCAGCGGCGCAGCGCGACGTCGACGTACTCCGGCGCGAGCTCGATGGCGCGCACCTTGCGGCCGGTGAGCTGGCCGGCGAGCAGCGTGGTGCCGCTGCCGGAGAACGGCTCGAACACGATCTCAGCTTCGTCCGAATAGGCCTCGATGAAGAACTTCGGCAGGCCCAGCGGGAACACGGCCGGATGATCGATGCCGTCGCCGATGCGACCGCGTTGGCGCGTCACCTCGACGACCGAGTCGGGGATGCGGAACTCCTGCGTCGGCGTGCCGGCGTGGTTCCATTCGCCGACCTTGCCGTCCTTGCCGCGCATCGCGGTGGAGGAGCCGTCGGCGCGCAGGTGCGTCTCGTGGCCGGCCCATTTGCAGGGCACGATCTTGTTCGGCTTGCGCGCCTGGCGGTTGAAGTGGAACAGGAACTCGTGGCGCGGCGCGAGGCGACCGGCCCAGTCGCCGGGCACGGTCACCGACTGGTCCCAGACATACCAACCGAAGCGCCGCCAACCCTGGGTGCGCATCCACTCGATCCAGCCGTCCCAGTACGGTTGCCACTCGTTGTCGCGGTGGACCAGGCCGAGGTTCACCAGGACCTGCGCCTCGTCGCGCAGCGCGGCGCGGGTGGCGGCGAACACGCCCCGCATCAGTGCATCCCAGTTGGCGATTCCGTCCGTGGTGTAGTCGCGTTGGTTGGCGTAGGGCGGGCTCGTGAACAGCAGGTGCGCCCGCTCGCCATCGAGCAGGCGCGCGACGGCTGCAGCGTCGCTGCTGTCGGCGCAGAGCAACCGGTGATTACCGAGTAGCCACAGATCGCCGGGACGGGAGACCACGACGGATGGCGGCGCGACGTCGTCCTCGTCCGCATCGGCCTCCGGCATGCTCTCGCCTTGATCGTCGGTCGGCTCGGTGTCCTCGATCTGATCAAGCAGTCCTTCAATCTCCGAGGCCGAGAAGCCGGTCAGATCCAGGTCGTAGCCCGCATCGGCCAGTTCGGCGAACTCCAGCGCGAGCATCGCCTCGTCCCAGCCGGCATCGAGTGCGAGCCGGTTGTCGGCGATCACGTAGGCACGCTTCTGTGCGGGCGTCAGGTGCGCGAGCTCGATCACCGGCACTTCGGTGAGCCCCAGCTTGCGTGCTGCGAGCAGGCGGCCGTGGCCAGCGATGACGCCGTGGTCGCCGTCGACCAGGATCGGATTGGTCCAGCCGAACTCGGCGATGCTGGCGGCGATGCGCGCGACCTGTTCGTCGCTGTGCGTGCGCGGATTGCGGGCGTAGGGAATCAGCGTCTCGACCTTGCGGTACGCGACGGCGAGCGTGTCCAGAATCGGTTCCTCGGAAACAGAAAGCCCGCCGACGGCGGACCGTGGGCGGGCTCGTGGCGTCGGGGTGGGGGTGCAAACCGCAAACCCTGCAAACCTTGGTTTGCAGTCTGACGCTAGTAAAGCGCCGCGCTCGCGCCCCCCGCATGGCTCGGTGCCCGGGAAGGACCCGTGGCAATCCGTGTTCGTGGGCGAAGTCCAGAAACGACGAAGGCCACCGGTGGTACGGTGGCCCTCAGACGCACTTCGCTCGCGAGATTAGCTGCAATCCTAACCAAAAACGCCGGAAATGTTGCGCCCGTTTTTTGCCGCTCACTTCGCAGCGACCCGCAGCGGTTTGCATGGGCACGTGTCGCCCGCAAATTACCCGCAGCGTCTATCGCGCCGCGATGCAGCGGGCTCATTCAACTGCGTGACGATCGTCGCCAGGGCCGCTTCCCAGCGCCGCCACGCCGTCGTGCGGTCGCAGCCGAACCGGCAGCAGATCTTCTTCCACGGGTAGCGCTCGGCCCGCATCCAGACGAGGTGGCGTTGCTCCAGTTCCAACCAGGAGACCCAGCGCATGGTCTCCAGCATGCGCTCGACGGCCTCTGGATCGGGCGGAAAGCGGTAGGTCACCGTCTCGGCGCCGAGATTCTCCCAGGGCATCCGTTTGATCGCGGGCCAGATGTTGAAGTAGCCCTGGACGCGCACCGGTGGGAGCCGGTGTGCGGTGCTGGCCGCCTCGCGGAAGCGTTCCGCGACACGCTCGGTCGTCCACTCAGCCATGGCGCGGGCCTCCCGCACCGTAGAGGCGCTCGCCGATCTGTCGCACCAGTTCGCGTTCCGTCCAGTCGAGCCGATCGTCGTCCGGCGATACGACGAGGATGTGCTGGTCGCGCCAGCCGCGTCGCTTCACCGCTTCCAGGTCCGTGACTTCGGGTTGCAGCTTGGCCAGCGGGCAGCGGTAACGCGAGTTCGGGATGTCCATGTCACACCTCCTGCGTCGCGATCGCCCAGCGCAAGATGGCCAGGGCATCGGCTTCGTTGTCGTCGGCCGGATCGAAGCCCCAGGCGCGGACGGCGGCGATCACCGCGTCCTTGCCGGCGTTGCCCTTGCCGGTGGCGTGTTTCTTGATCGTGCCGACCGGCACGCCTCGGTACGGAATCTGGTGATGCTCACACCAGGCCGTGAGATGCGCCATGAAGCCGCCGTAGGCATGGGCGGCGTCGACCCCGACGTGGCGGCGGACCTCCTCGAAGTACACCGCATCGATGCCGTCCGCCGATTGCTTGATCTCGGTGAGCCAGCGCTTGAAGCGCAGATAGCGCATGCCGCCGCCCTCGAAGCGCTGGGGCTTGAAGCACTCCGAGCCGCTGGTGACGGAGCCGTCGCGCCCGCGCAGCGCCCAACCGGTCCGGGTGCCGAGGTCGAGGCTCAGGATGGCCGCGCCGGGTCCTCGGCCCCGACCGCCCAAGCTGAGCAGACCCCTTCGAGTCGGGGGAGAGGACACGACGTGGTCCTCTCCCCCCGAAGGGGGGAGGGAGTTTTCGCCAACTTGGAAATCTCCGAAAACCCAGCAACCACGCGGGTTTTCGGAAGTTGGCAAGTTGGCAGCGTTGCCAACCTGCCAATCTGCCGACAACTCCGTAACGCGTTGATCGGTATGGGATTCAAGTTGGCAGGCGTTTGCCAACTTGCCAACGTCTCTGAAAATCGGGGGGAAGTTGGCAGCGGTTTTGCCAACTTGGCTATGCGTCTTCATGCGGGCTCCTGGGTATCGTCGATGTCGTCTTGGTAAACCCACACCTCGGGGTTCTCGACCGGCAGCGCGGCCCCCGATTGCGGGCATTTGAAGTGGGTGGGCGCTACCTGCAGTTCGCGCAGCGACACTTCGCCGGTGTCGGGATCGGGCTCGCCGACGACCGAGCGCAGCACCATCGCCTCGACGCACAGGTAGCCGAACTTGGTGCGCGCGGGCGGCAGGCCGTAGTCCGCGGCGTTGCGGAAGTACTTGATGTAACCCTGGGTCGAGAGCGCGGATAGGCGCTCGCGGATGGTGCGCTCGCCACCCAGCCCGGCCTTGCCTTCGAAGGATTCGGCGAACTGGTTGGCGGTGTAGCAGCGTCCCTGGGCCGCCTCGTCGAACAGGATCTGCAGGATCGCGTCGCGCTTGCGCCGCCGTTCGGCATCGAGGCGCTCGCCGTAGTCCCTCATCACCAGCCGCGCGTTGGCCTGGACCTCGCGCCACTCGCCCTGGATCTTGTCGACGTGCGTCGAGGGGATGGCGGCGCCGTTGCGCAGCTCGAAGAAGAGCTGGCGCGTGGTACGCGTTTCGTCCGGCCGAAACAGCAGCATGCCGGTGGTGTAGTAACCGCGCAGGCTGCCGGCCCCGGCGAGGGCCTGGAACGGGTCTTCCTCGAACTGCTTCTTGCCGAGCTTCTTGGTGTGGTGGGCCAGCACGATGCCGGCGTCCGGGTTCACCGCATCGCGCAGGCGCTCGACCCGCTGCGACAGGAAGAACAGCATGGCGGCGTTGTCGTTCTCGCCGCCGGCGTCCCCGCCGTCGAAGACGTTGCGAATGGGGTCGATGGCGATGATGTCCGGCAGCTCGTCGCCGAATGCCTGCTTGATCGCGGGGATCACCTGGGCCAAGCCAGCGTCGTCCAGGATCAGCCGCAGCTGCGGCGTGGCGACGAAGTTGACGCGCGCCGCACCGATGCGGCTCGGCGGGAGGCGGATCTCCTTCACGCGCTCGCGCAGGTAGTGGTACTGCACCTCGGCTTGCAGGTAGAACACCCGCAGCGCACGCGGCGGCTTCATGGCGAGGAAGGTGGCGCCCGCCGCCATGTGCGTGAGCCATGCGAGCAGAAAGTCGCTCTTGCCGACCTTGGGCGCGCCACCGAACACCAGCAGTCCGCCGGGTGTGAGCACGCGCGGTGCGATGAGATCGGACGGCAGCGGGGAGTCGTCGTCGAGCAACGCGCCCAGGGTGAAGGTCGGCAGTGCCCGCGCCGCAGCCTTGACGAGCCTGCGCTCGCCCTCACGAATGAATGCGGCGCAGTTGAACCCTTCGGCCACGGCATCGGACGCATCCCATTTGTCGGGTTTGTCGGTCGGCGGAACGAGAATGACGACTGACGTCGCGCCCGCCGTCACGCAGGCGCGGGCAGCGTTCTCCGCGTAGTCCCAGCCGGGGGCGTCACGATCCGGCCAGATGATCACGTGCTTGCCGGCCAGCGACGTCCAGTCGGTCTTGTCGACCGGTGCCCGCGCACCGTTCATTGCCGTGGTCGCCGTGATGCCGGCGTCGATCAGCGCCGAGGCGGCCTTCTCACCCTCGACCAGCACCACTTCGCGCGCCTTGGCGACCGCCGGCAGGTTATAGAGCGGACGCGGATCGGGAGCGCGCCACATGCGGGCACGCACGTCCCAGGGACGGTACTCCTTGCCGGAGGGCGGATCGTAGCGATAGACGCAGGCGATGAGCCGGCCGTCCGCCGCGAGGTAGTCCCACTTGGCGGTGTAGGGGCCGAGTTCGTCGACAGGCGCGCTGCGAATGTTGGATCGGGGCTCGGGATGGCGAGTGGACGGCGCGATCCCGAGCCATTGACGGATTTCCTCCGCGATCCGGGGAAAGTCGTGCCGGGCGGAGAGTCCACGGGAACGCGCCCACAGATCGATGACGTCGCCGCCTTCGTCGGTGGCGAAATCCTTCCACAGCCCACGCCGTTCACCGTCGAGCTCCACCACCAGGCTCTTGCCGCGATTGCCGTCGATGTCGCCGACATAGAACTTGCTTCCCCGGGTGCGGCCCTGCGGGAACAGGTAGAGCAGCACGGCCTCCAGGCGATCGAGCAGGCCTCGGCGGAGCGTGTCGGTATCGAGGAGTGCCGTTCCCTGTTGTTCGGGCGCGTCGTTGTAGTCGAGCCAAATGACGTCTGCCATCAAGCCGACCCCCAACACCGGTCCTGCCAGGGACACGACTTGCACTCGAAGTGGGTCGGCGTGGTGGCATGCCGGGGCAGCAGCTCGCCGGCCTCGGTGGCGGTGATGACGCGCACAGCCCGGTCCGACATGCGCTGCGCGAGCCCGCCATCGAACGGTACGAGTTCGAACCAGATCTCCTCGCTGTCCTTGTTGATGGCGGTGAACAGCGCTGGATTGCTCGCGATGCCCGGCACGGCGCCTTCCATGTAGGCCTGGTAGACAGCGAGCTGGGCGGCGTAGATCGGCTTGGCGCGCGCCACACCCTGCTTGACGGTTTCGCGCCAGGACTTGTCATTCATCGTCTTGCACTCCCACAGCGCGGGATAAGCAAGCTCGATGTCGGCGGGGCCTGCAGCGAGGATGCCGTCGACATGACCCTGGATGCGCCCACCGGCGACGGAGAAACCGAACTGCTCCCCATCGGCCCGACGGGTGTAGAGCTCGAAGCCGGTGAGGCGCAGCCAGCGGATCGCGAGATCCTCCAGGACATGGCCGACCTCGAACACGCGCAGCACCCGCCCGGGCAGCTCACGCCCCGGATCGACCGGCGCCTGGGCGTACTCGTATTGCAGGGCGCGCTCGCAGGCGACGCCGAGGCGCGAAGCGCCAAGGTAACTGCGGGCTGTCTGTGCGGTCCGTTCGCGCGCCAGCGCCTCGTCGATGACAGCGTTGACGCGCTCGTGGAACCTGGGGCGGTGGTTGTAATCGAGCATCACCGCCTCCTCAAAACGGCACGTCGTCGGGCGTGAGCTCCCGCAGGTTGTCGAAGTAGGCAGTGAGCACCACGTCGACCAGTTGCAGGACTTCCTCGCGGCTGTAAGCCGACAGCGACCGGTCCATGCCGATGGACGCCACGTACTCGCCAAGGCTGGGCAGCACGGCCTCCATCGCGGCCTTCTCGTTATGGGTGGGATCGATCACGACGCCGCCTCCCGCCTTCAGTCGTTGCAGATGAATGTCCTGGCAGCGCATGGAGCAGAAGCGCTTGAACAGGGGCTTTCCGTCCGGCGCACGCGGGCCGTTCCTCGGCGACAGCCAGCAGAAGCCGCGTCCCTCTCGTCCGCAGATCGCGCATATCACGCCGCCCTCCGGTGTTCGTCGTTGGCCGCCAGCACGAGGCGCTGGATGGACGACTTGTTGAACTGGAAGGCGAGCAGCGCCGAGGCCTGATAGCGCGTGAGTCCGAAGTCGGCGCGCAGGGCAGGCGGCAGGTAGCGCAGCTGCTTCTCGGAGGGTGGCTCGTTGAGCCAGCGGCGGGTCTTGTGGGCGGTGTCGAGGGACTCGTTCTCGTTGAGCCAGTCGTCCGCCTTGGCCATGCAGACGGTGCGATCGCCGACCGCCAGCAGACGGGGCTGCAGATCCTTGCCGCCACCGACCGCATGCCAGCGGCCGTTGAGGAAAAAGATGCCGCCCCAGGCACCGAAGCCGGTCGCCATCAAGGCGTCGTCGCAGCCGAAGAGGTCGCACCAGCGAAAGTTGGAGCGCTTGAGCAGATCGATCTCCGTCATGACGAAGTCGTCCAGCGCCTCTGCCTGCTCCGTTTCTTCGCGGGTCCACTCGAAGCCGCACAGGGGGCACTCGTGGCAGCCGAGCGGGACCAATGCCTCGCAGGAGGGGCAATCCTTGGTCGGCGCCTCGCCCTGGCGCTGGTGGCCGTCCAGGTTGGCCTCCTGCTCCAGAGAACCGTGCATGAGCGTCGCGGTGCCGAAGTCGAGGACGATGCAGTCGGTCTTGACCACGCCGGGATGCTCGGTCGGATCGATAGTCCGCAGCCCACGACCGATCATCTGGGTCAGCGTCGACTTGTGCGAGCTCGGGCGCAGCAGCACCACGCAGCAGGTGGGCGTGTAGTCGTAGCCTTCGGTCAGCACCGCCACGTTGACCACGACCTGGGCATCGCCGGTCTCGTACTCGGCCAGGCGGGTTGCGCGCTCGGCATCCGACAACTCGCCGTGAATCAGTACGGCGCGGATGCCTGCGGCGACGAACGCCTCGGCCACGCACTGCGCGTGCGCCACGGTCGAGCAGAACACGATGGTCTTGCGCTCACCTGCCTTCTCGCGCCAGTGGCGGATCACCGCGTCGGTGATCGGCGTCTTGTTGAGGATCGCCTCCACCTCGGTCATGTCGAAGTCGGTGGCGGTGCGACGCACCTGGGCGAGGGCCGATTGCGCGCCGACATCGATGACGAAGGTGCGCGGCGGCACCAGATGGCCAGAGGCGATGAGCTCGCCCAGGGTGATCTGGTCGGCCACGTTGCTGAAGACCTCGCGCAGCCCCTTGCCGTCGCTGCGTGCGGGCGTTGCTGTGGCACCGAAGATCCGCGCCCGGGGGTTGCGCGACAGCACGCGGTCGATCACGCGCCGGTAGGAGGGCGAGGCGGCGTGATGCGCCTCGTCGACCACCAACAGATCGAGCGTGGGCATCGCGTCGAGATGAGCGTCACGCGAGAGCGTCTGCACCATCGCGAAAGTGGCGCGCCCGGCCCAGGACTTCTCCTTGGCGTCGAACACCGAGGTGGTGAGGCCGGGATTGACCCGCCCGAATTTCTCCCGGTTCTGACCGGTGAGTTCATCGCGGTGGGCGAGGATGCAGGCCTTTGCGTCGGGCTCGTCCAGCACGCTGCCGGCCACCGCCGACAGCATGATGGTCTTGCCCGAGCCGGTGGGACCGATGGCCAGGGTGTTGCCATGCTGGTGCAGCGCCGCGAGTGAGCGCTCCACCAGCAAGGCTTGACGGGGACGAAGCATCATGACGGCAGTCCCCCTTACTGCGCCCAGCTCGGGCGGCCCGAGACTGGGGCGCGACCGGTGGCCTGGGCGTAGGCGTTCGCCGTGGTGGATGCCGGGGAGGTGGCAGGCGCGCTACCCATCCGCGCGGCGTAGTCCTTGTGATCGGGCTGGATCGCCTGCTTGATGACGGCCTTGTCCTGACCGTGCTGGTCCTTCTCCCAGTCGACCTTGCCGAGGAACTCAATACCGTCGAGGTCGGCGAAGCCTGCAATGCGCCGCGCGTTCTGGGCCTGGGGACTGGCATCGCCCGGATGGACGCCGCGCGCGGAGTTAAGGATCGCTTTGACGAAGGAGCGGCCCATGTTGGCCCACTCGGGGCCTTTGGGGCTGTGGAGGCCGATCAGCGACCACATCTTGCGGCGGGCGTACTCGCCCTCCATCACGACGAACTCGCAGTTGAGGTACACCGAGCCGGTGTTCTCGTTGCGGGTCGCGTAGCCGCCGGTCCACCCCTGGCTCGCATCGTCGAAGCCACCGGGGCGGATGGTCATGCGCACGCGCACCAGCGTGCCTTTGGGGATCAGGTCGAACGAGGACTGCTCGTTGGCGTCGTTGAAATCGAAGTAAGTCATGGCGTAGCTCCTTATTGCTGCGCGGATTCGGAAGGCGCGGGGCGCGCGAAATCGAGGCGTTCGAGAGCGGGGCGGGCAGGGCCGGCGATCTTGGCCATCAACCGGCCGAGGTGCGGTTCCTCGATCTGGTCGAGGCGCCCGGAGCGGTCCTTGGCGGGGTAGCCCCAGGGGTTGAGCGTGTGGCAGACGAAGGCGCGATAGGCCGTGCCGTCGTCCGCCTTGAGCTCGGCGAGCGTCACCACTTCGTCGACGATGCCGGGTAGTTCCAGCCCGGTCTTGGAACCGTCGATCTGCAACTGGAAGACGCGGCGATTGAAGTCGTCCAGGCGCTCGTCGAGGATGCCGACGAACCAGACGTTCTTGCCCCGGGTGTGTTGCAGGTGGGTGAGCCAGGCGATCATCTCCTGGCCCATCAGGCCGTAGGCCCCGCGCGTGTCCGGCTTGCCGGTCTTCTCGGAGAAGGCCTGCGGCTGGCCCTTGCACCACTGCAGGCACAGGCGCCCGGCGACGGTGATCGAGTCGACGAACACGGTCTCGTACTTGTCGAGCACGGACGGATCGCCGAAGCGCGCGCAGACGGCGTCGAAGTGCGCCTGGCTGAACGGTTGCTCGTCGCGCAGCGCCGGATTCGGGCCGCCGATGAACACCGCGAAGTCGCGGCATTCCTGCCAGGTGCGCGGCCGGATCGTGTCGCCGGCCCATCCTTCGACGGCGAGATCGCCCGCCTCGAGGTCGAAGAACAAGGTGGCCTCGGGCGTCAGCGTCCAGAGCTGCGAGGTCTTGCCGATACCGCTCTTGCCGACCAACACGCCCTTGACGCCGCGCTTCTCGGCCAGGCGCTGGTCGGCGGAGATGATGGGGAGGTTCATGCGCGGCCCTCCTTGTCGGAGAAGGCCTGCTCGATGCGGTACGCGCCGAGTGCGCCGCGCTTGCGGGCGAGGTCGTAGAGTTCGCGCAGGGCATTCATGCGGCGGCTGATCGGCCGGACCTCGTTTTCGAGGGCGATGACGGCGAAGGCGATCTGATCCAGGGTGACGCTTTCGAGCGGCATCTCGATACCATCCACGCGGACCGTGGCCGGCAACTCGTCCAGCAGGTAGGGATGCTTGTTCTTCAGCTTCTCGAGCAAAGTGCGGTTCTTGAACATGGCGGTCACTCCTTCATCAGGGCGAGGCGGAAGCCGGGCTTGCCGGTCTTGAGCGTGCGGGCGGGCGCGAAGGCGCTCTTCAGCGACTCCGGCCAGGCGTTGAACTTGGTTTCCGAGACGCGATAGCTGATCTCGACGTACTCGGCCGGGTCCTCGCCGCCGTTGGCGATGCGGCGAACGACCTTGGCAAGGCGCCGCTGATCCCACTCGACCCGCTTGGGTAGGTCGGCAGTGACGCGCACGTGGCCGTCATCGAAATGCACGATGCCGGTGTCCTTGCCGGCGGCCAGGCGCAGGGCATGGGCGCGGTCGGCGTATTTCAGTTCGAGTGCCCGGTCGATGTGCTCGACGATGGCGCGGGCCACCGAGAGCAGATCGGCGGCATCGTTCTTCAGCTGGAACAGCGCCTCGCTTTGCAGCGCGGCCAGCTCGCCGGCCGGCGTGGCGAGAACCTGGTCGGGGGTGAGGCGGCTCATGCGACACCTCCCGCGCTGGCGCGCTCGGAGGTGCTCTTGCGCAGGCATTCCGCTTCGTAGGACTCGACGTCCTCGACACGGTAGAGCACGCGCCCTTGGAGCTTGAGAAAGACCGGCCCGATTCCTTCGGAGCGCCAGCGTTCCAGGGTGGCTTCGCTGACGCCCCAACGGTCGGCCAGTTGGCGTTGGTTGAGGTGTTTGATACTCACGATTCGCTCCTTACGGGTTGTTGCGGAAACGTGAGGTCAGTCTCGGAGCCGGGATGTGCGGGCGTCCGCCACCGCCATGTACGGGCGGATGTACGGGCGTGGCTGAAGTGGGGAAATGCGGGGCCCAGAAAGCGAAAAACCGCCCGAAGGCGGTCGTGTGGATCAATGAAGGATGGGCAGTGCAGGTCAGTCGAGCCGGAACCGGTATTTGCCCTTCTCCGGGTTGTCGATGTAGTCCTCCCAGTGGATGTTGCCGCTAAAGAGGTTCTGCATGCGTTGGCTGCGGGCGGCTTTCTTGTCGGAGTAGGCGGCCGCCAGGATCTCGCCGGCCGACAACAGCCAACGGTCGTTCACGGCTTGCTCGTACATGTAGCGGACAGCCGCCGCTTGGCGCTCGCCCTTGATTACCCAGGGCCTGTTGCTCTTGCTGCGAATAGTGAGCGTGTGGGTGTATTCGTCGAAATGTACGGGCAGCACTGGTCGAAGCGTGCCGTCCGCGGGCGTCGCCAGTGTGCGGTGGAGCAGGTCCACGTCCACGGTGGGTGTCGACACGTAGTCGACGAGCACATCGCCTATTGCCGCGAACCGGTAGTTCCTGGGAGGACGGATGAACTCGGGCAGGGGCTGTCCCGACGTCAGAATCAGGCCCTGGTCCGGCAGTGTCGGGGAATGCAAATGCCGGAAGACGTCGTCCACCGATTGCGCGAGCCCGCGAACGAACCACACCTCTGTATGTGCCAGGCCGATCCGCGCCTTGCCGAGATGCCACAGCACGCCGTCGATGGCGGGCGATTCGATTCCTTTGCGCATAGCCTGTGGAATGTCGAGCAGATCGGCAACGGTGCCGAGCAGGATGGCGGGGCGAACGGCGTAGACCGCTACGTCCACGGCATCGACGAATCTCAGCCGGAAGGATTCCGGGCAGCGATACCGGTATCGGGCCGGATCGTCGTCCTCCTCCAGTTCGACGGGGACGTGTTCGTCACGGCATGGCGCCGGGAAGGAGCCGGCGTAACCGACGCGTTCGAGCCACGCATCCCGCGCCTTGGGCGGCATCGACGTGATACGGGAGAGGTCCCAGCCGGGAACACCGCGCAGGACTTGGCCATCGACATCGGCGAGCGGCTGGCGCGAGCGCTCGAACAGGTCGAGCAGCTCAAGCAGCGACTTCGTCGAGAGGTGCTTCGACGACATCACCGATCTCCTTGACCAGCTTCCATTTGGCGAGCAATCGATCGCACAGCGCCCGGTCCTTCTCGCGCTTGGTCTTGATGTTGCACTTGTTGTCGTCGCGCAGAATGACGGAGATCGTTCGCGCCCGTTCCCGGCCGACCTTCTTCAGGCGAATGGACAACCTGGCGTAGGTCAATCGGTGGTGGCGGAAGTCGAAGGACGGCCCGATCAGCGACTTCGCAGCCGTGTGGATGTCGTCGGGGTCCTTCGCCCAGATCTTCACCAGCAGCGAACGGTGGTTCGAGTCCGTGTAACCGAGCTCAGCCACCTTGACCGAAGCGACATTCTCGCCTGTGAGGTCGAAGGCGCGCGGCGCCGCGAGGCTTTGGTAGTCGTACTGCTTGATCGGGATCTTCTCGCCGGTGATCGGCGACTGCAGCAAGCCGTCGGCCACGATCCGCGCCAGGGCTTCGCGGCCGCCGGTGTCTTTGGACAGGACTTCGAGGTGGCCGTTGGCCGGCTCATAGGTGATGTGCGACGACACCGCCCGGATCACCTCTTGCGGCACCAGTTCGCTGGACTGCACGCAGTCGATGATCTCGGGAGGGCGGTTGTGGTGGATGCTGATCTGATACAGCTCCACGTCCTCGCCGGTCTGCGTGTCGGGGCGCAGGCGCTTGAAGATCTGGATCGCGACGGCGTCATTGGAACAGCCGAGCTGCTGAGCGACGGTCTGGTGAAACGCCTCTTTCGCGGCTGCATCGTCGAGTACGGCGAGGTTGGTCGGTGCCATGAAGCCGGAGTAGCAGGAGGCGCTTTGCCGGAAGACGTCGGCCTGCCGGGCATTCAGCGCCTCCTCGAAGATCCTGGGTTCGTTGAGGTGTAGCCACAGCGCGCGGTGATACTGGTTCGGGATCGCGGCGAAAGCCTCCCGGTCCTGATCATCGAAGATGTCGTCCTTGAAGCCGTCGATGACGTCCTGCCCGGGACCGTCCGACAGCAGGACGATCCGCTCGGCCACTTCCTCGATCCGTTGCCGTTCGCCCACCCCGAGGGCGGAGAGGACAGCCTCCATCGGTTCGCGCTGCTGCTTCTTCGGTTTCTTCGGGTCCAGGTCCGGCATGGCCAGGCCGAACTCGTGCACCATGAACTCGCGGAACACCTCCGGTGGCAGGTGGCCCAGCAGCTTGGACAGGTTCTCTGCATCGTTCATCGACTCCCCCTTTCGCAAGGCGTTGATCGGGTTGGTATCAGCCCGACCCGCCCCTTCTTCTTGTTGGGGTGTGCAGACCGATGGCGTTCGGCGTACCGAACGATTCTGATTGTCTCGGAGCGGTGCGGGGTTTGTCAAGCAGGTACGAAAACGTTCGGTCTGGTGGTAACATCTTCGGACTGACGCAGAACGTTTAGGAGAGTCCGGTGCCATCGCCCTTGGGGGACAAGATCCGCGCCTTGCGGAAGCAGAAGCGGCTCAGCCTCGAGCAGCTGGCCGAACTGACCGACTCCAGCAAGAGCTACATCTGGGAGCTGGAGAACAAGGACGACCCGAAGCCATCGGCCGAGAAGATCGGAAAGATCGCGGCCGCGCTGGACGTCACCACGGAGTTCCTGCTGACCGAGTCCGCGACCACGCCGGACGAGGAAGTGCTCGACGAGGCCTTCTTCCGAAAATACAAGAGCATGTCCGAGCCGGACAAGAAGAAGATCCGCAAGATTCTCGACGCGTGGGAAGATGAATGACAGAGGCGAAAAAGCCCATGGCCGAAGCCAACCGCATCTCGGCCATGCTCAACACGGTTCTTGGTGCCGATCGGTTTCCGGTCAAGGTCGACGAGCTCGCCCTGGAGTACTCGCGCCAGTGTTTCGCTGACTCGCCAATCGACAAGATCCGGGGAGAGGATCTGGACGGCTTCGACGGCATGCTGGCGGCCAACAAGTCTCGGTCGAAGTGGCTGATCCTCTACAACAGCGCCACACGATCGGAGGGCCGCAAGCGCTTCACGGTCGCGCACGAGTTCGGTCACTACATCCTGCACCGCCATCAGCAGGATCGTTTCGAGTGCGGCGACGACGACATCGAGACCGGTGACAACGACGAGCGGGACATCGAGGCCGAGGCGGATCTTTTCGCGTCCACCCTGCTGATGCCGCTGGACGACTTTCGGCGCCAGGTCGACGGGCAGCCGGTCAACTTCGATCTGCTGGGTCACTGCGCCGACCGCTACGGCGTCTCGTTGACTGCGGCAGCTCTGCGCTGGACCGAGATCGCGCCCAAGCGAGCGGTGCTGATCGCCAGCCGCGACGACCACATGCTGTGGGCCAAGTCGAACAAGGCGGCCCTCAGGTCCGGCGCCTATTTCGCGACCCGCAGGAACACCATCGAACTACCGCACGATGCTCTGGCGCACAGCTACAGCGCCTTTGACATGGCCGACAGCCGGACGGGGCGTGCGCAGTCCTGGTTTGCCCGTGAACCTGCCAGCATGCCGATCACCGAAATGACCCGCGTCGCGGGCCAGTACGACTACACGCTGACACTGCTACTGCTGCCGGAAGCGGAGTGGCAGAGGGCACATCATGACGACGAAGAGCCGGAGGAAGACACCTACGATCGCTTCATCCGCAACGGCCAGTATCCGGTGCGGTAGCTCATGGTGGATCGATCATGAGCGCCCACAAGTGGCAATTCGCCTCCCGTTTCCGCCGTCATGCTTTCGGCTGGCGATCCGACACGCCGGTGCAGCGGATCAAGGAAGCCATCGCGGAGATCAAGCAGGTCGCCCGCAAGGAGCCTGTGCTCGCGGCTGAGGGTGCCATCACCTTGCTGGAAAAGCTCTCGCCGGCCCTGGAACAGGTCGACAGTTCATCGGGCGCCCTGGGTTCGGCCGTCAACAAGGCCATCGACACCCTGGTGCCGGTCATCGTCAAAGCGGATGTCGAGCCACAGTTGCGGCAACGCTGGCTGGAGCGTTTGTGGCAGGCGCTGCAAGACGACGAAATGCCCTACATCGAACTGCTGGGCGACTACTGGGGCGAGCTGTGCGTGACCCCGGAGCTGGCATCGCACTGGGCGGACGAGTTCATGCCTGTCGTTGAAAGCGTGTGGAGCCCGAATGCGTCTGGTCACGGATTTTTCAAGGGCACCAGCGCCTGCCTGGCATCCTTGTACGCTGCAGGCCGCCACCAGGAACTGCTGGCGCTGATCGACAAGGCGCCTTTCAAGTGGTGGCACGACCGGCGCTGGGGTGTGAAGGCACTGTCGGCGATGGGCAGGAAGGCGGAGGCGATCTGCTACGCCGAGGAATCACGTGGTCTCAATGATCCGGGCTGGCAAATTGCGCAAGCCTGCGAGGCCCTCCTGTTGTCCTCCGGATTGACCGACGAGGCCTACCGGCGCTATGCCTTGGAGGCGAATCAGGGCACAACGAACCTGGCGACGTTTCGTGCCATTGCCAAGAAGTATCCCAACACGCAGCCGGAAGAGATCCTGCGCGACCTGATTGCCAGCACGCCCGGCGCCGAGGGCAAATGGTTTGCCGCCGCCAAGGACGCGGGGCTGTTCGCCGTCGCTGCTCAACTGGCGACACGCAGCCCGACCGATCCGCGCACCTTGACCCGCGCCGCCCGCGACTTTGCCGTGAAGCAGCCTGACTTCGCGCTCGCCGCCGGCCTGGCCGCGTTGCACTGGATCTCCCTCGGACATGGCTACGACATCACCGGGGCTGATGTGCTCGACGCTTATTCGGCAGTCACGCAGGCGGCGGCAGGCGCAGGCGTCCCTGCCCAGCGCGTGAACGAGCAGATCCGGGAAATGATCGCCAGCGCTCAGCCCGGAGATTCGCTGGTGAAGACGATCCTCGCCCGTCATTTATCGGGCTGACAGGAACCGGCTTTTCGCCACAGCCCGCATCAGTCCGCACGCCTCCGAAACTCCCTCATGGTGTCGGCGGCAGTCCGTCCTGACAATTTCGCTTCATGCGAGTTGGACAGACGGGACCGCTACCGATGCATCGATTCAACCATCTACCACCCGACCGGATGACGCCGGAACAGCGTCGGCGTGAGATTGCGTCACTGCTGGCGAACGGATTGGTGCGCTTGCGCAACGGAGGTGCTGCGCAGTCCGCAAATATGGCCGCAGAGAGCGAGTTTGAGCTTGGCTTTTCCGGCAACCAGCGCGTTCATTCAGACCCCGTCAACAAGACAACTACGGAGTCAGAATGAGCACGCCGAAAGAGACATTTTCAACGCCGCCATCGGTGGCAGCACAGATCGCCCGATTGCCCGAACTGCCGATGGCCGAGATCAAGGCGCTCTGGAAAAAGCTGGTCGGTGAGGATGCGCCCACGCACAACCGCCAGTTCCTCGAGCGACGCATCGCGTACCGGCTGCAGGAAGCGGAATTCCGCAAGGCCAATGCCGGCCTGCTGGATCGCAACAAGCGGCGGATCACCGATCTGGTGGAAACCGGCAAGGTCAGGAAGCGCGACCGCGATTACCGTCCGGCGGCAGGCACAGTGCTGACCCGGGAGTACAAGGGTGTCGTGTACAGGGTGGTCGCGACCGCCGATGGTCAGTACGAATTCCAAGGCCGCACATTCACCAGCCTCTCGATGATCGCCCGCGAGATCACGGGCACGCGGTGGTCAGGTCCGTTGTTTTTCGGCCTGAAGCCGTCGGCCAATCCCAAGTCCAGCGCCAAGAAGGGAGGCCGGCGATGAGCGAAGTCTTGAAGCGTCGCATGCGCTGCGCAGTCTACACGCGCAAGTCCACGGACGAGGGCCTGGACCAGGAATACAACTCCATCGATGCGCAGCGCGACGCAGGCCATGCCTACATCGCCAGCCAGCGCGCCGAGGGCTGGATTCCAGTTGCCGACGATTACGACGATCCCGCGTTTTCGGGCGGCAACATGGACCGGCCGGCGCTGCGTCGGCTGCTCGCCGACATCGAGGCCGGCAAGATCGATGTGGTTGTCATCTACAAGATCGACCGCCTGACACGCAGTCTGGCGGACTTCTCCAAGATGGTCGAAGTGTTCGAGCGCTATGGCGTGTCCTTCGTCTCGGTCACGCAGCAGTTCAACACCACCACCTCGATGGGACGGCTGATGTTGAACATCCTCCTGTCCTTTGCCCAGTTCGAGCGGGAGGTGACCGGCGAGCGTATTCGCGACAAGATCGCCGCCAGTAAGCGCAAGGGCATGTGGATGGGCGGCGTGCCGCCACTCGGCTACGACGTCGAAAACCGGCGGCTGGTCCCGAATGAGCAAGAGGCCAAGCTGGTCCGGCATATCTTCCGGCGTTTCGTCGAGCTCGGCTCCAGCACGATGCTGGTCAAGGAGTTGAGGCTGGACGGTGTGACCTCGAAATCCTGGATCACGCAGGACGGCAAGGTCAGGGAAGGCAAGCCGATCGACAAGAGCCTGGTGTACAAGCTGCTCAACAACCGCACCTACCTTGGCGAGCTGCGCCACAAGGAGCAGTGGTACCCGGCCGAGCATCCGCCGATCATCGACCGGGAGCTGTGGGATCAGGCTCACGCCATCCTGGCCACCAACGGCCGGGTCCGCGGCAACACCACGCGGGCGACCGTGCCCTATCTGCTCAAGGGCATCGTGTTCGGCAACGATGGCCGGGCGCTGTCGCCCTGGCACACCACGAAAAAGAACGGGCGCCGCTATCGCTATTACGTCCCGCAGCGAGACTGCAAGGAATATGCGGGGGCGTCCGGGTTGCCGCGCCTGCCGGCCGCCGAACTGGAATCTGCGGTGCTCGACCAATTGCGCGCGATCCTGCGCGCGCCCGATCTTCTGGGCGAGGTGTTGCCGCAGGCGATCAAGCTCGACCCCTCCCTGGACGAAGCGCAGGTCACGGTGGCCATGACCCGGCTCGACGCGATCTGGGATCAGCTGTTCCCGGCCGAGCAGAGCCGGATCGTCCGGCTGCTGGTCGAGAAAGTGATCGTGTCGCCCAACGACCTCGAGGTGCGGCTGCGCGCCAACGGCATCGAGCGTCTGGTGCTGGAACTGCGTCCAGAGCCGGCGGAGCAACAAGCGGAGGCAATGGCATGAGCGACATCCGCATCCAGAAGACCGGTGAGCCGGACATCCTGCAGACCAGCGACGGCAGGCTGATCCTGTCCGTGCCGATCCAGATCAAGCGCCGCAGTGGCCGCAAGTTGGTCACAATGCCAAACGGGGAAACTGCACCGGTTAGGCCGTGGGATGTGGCGCCGACCTCCATCCAGCTGGCGCTGGCCAGGGGGCATCGGTGGCTGGCCATGCTGGAGTCGGGGGAAGCGAAGTCACTGAAGGAGATCGCCGCGCGGGAGGGGATCGACAACAGCTACGTGAGCCGGATGGTCAATCTGACCACGCTGGCGCCGGACATCGTGGCCGCGATCCTGGACGATACGCTTCCGAATCACGTCACACTGTTCGACTTGGCGGTGGACCCGCCGGCGTTGTGGAATGAGCAGCGGGAGCGGGCTGGGCTTTGAGGTGACCTCTGTTGAGGCTGGCCTCGAGGCCATAAGCGCCGCAGCGATGTCTGTCAGCGCAGGTGGCACGGGGATGTTCCTATTCTTCGTCAAAATATTGCATTCGACGAATAAACGGAACATACTCCCACCATGCTTGCCGATACCCACACCCAGCGCGTCCTCGATCTGGCTCGCCAGAAGGGGCTGCTGCGCGCCAACGATCTGGACGCCATCGGCGCGCCCCGGGTCGTCCTGACGCGCCTGACCGCCGCTGGCCTGCTGGACAAGGTCGGGCGAGGCCTTTACCGCCTGCCCAGTCAACCGGGGTCGGAAAACGAAGGGCTTGCGGCCATCGCCACCAAAGTACCCCAGGCTGTGTTCTGCCTGCTGACCGCGCTGCAATTCCACGAACTGACCACCCAGCTGCCACGCCAGATCTGGATCGCCATGCCGCGCGGCAGCCATGTGCCGCGTATCGACTACCCGCCGGTCAGGATGGTTCAGATGACGGGCGAGGTCTACACGGCGGGCATCGAAGAACACCTGCGCGACGGCGTGAAGCTACGCGTCTATGGTGCGGCCAAGACGGTCGTGGACTGCTTCAAGCACCGCAACAAGATCGGTCTGGACGTGGCGCTGGAGGCGCTGAAGGACGTGCGCGCCAAGCGCAAGGCAACGGCGGACGACCTGTGGCGCTATGCGAAGATCTGCCGCGTGGCCAACGTGATGCGCCCTTATCTGGAAGCCGTCGAATGAACAACGTCGCCGCCTCCGTGCGCGCCCGCCTGCTCAACGTCGCCAAGGCGCAGGGGGTGGACTTCAACCAGGTGCTGGTGCGCTTCGCGCTGGAGCGCATCCTCTACCGCCTGAGCCAGTCCGAGCACGCGGATCATTATTTGCTCAAGGGCGCACTGCTGTTCACGCTCTGGTACGACATGCCGCACCGGGCCACGCGCGACGCCGACCTGCTCGGCTTCGGCGCGAGCGATCTGGAATCCGTGGCCCAGACCTTCCGCGACATCGCCAGCGTCGCGGTGGACGACGGCATCGTGTTCGACCCGGACTCGGTCGCCGCCGAGGAAATCCGCAAGGACGCCGGATATGCCGGAGCGCGCATCCTCATCAGCGGCGAGTTGGCCAAGGCACGCTGCAAGACACAGATCGACATCGGCTTCGGTGATGCCGTGACCCCCGGCCCCGTCGACGCGACCTATCCGGTGTTGCTGGCCGACCTGCCTGCGCCTCGTCTGCGCACCTACCCCGTTTACACCGTCGTCGCGGAGAAGCTCCACGCCATTGCGCTGCTGGGTATGACCAACAGCCGGTTGAAGGATTACCTCGACCTGTCGGTGTTGCTGGATCGCGAAGCCCTGGACACCGATCTGCTGGCCCAAGCGATCAAGGCCACCTTCGAGCGGCGCGGCATGGCGGTGCCCGCCGAGCTGCCTGTCGGCCTGACCGATGAGTTCGCGCACGATCCCTCGCGGCAGGCGTTGTGGCAGGCGTTCATCAAGAAGAACGAGCTTGCCCTTGAACCCTTGCCCACCATCGTGGATCGGCTGCGGGTCGCCTTGGGAACAGCGTTGAACCGAGCCGCCGCTTGAAAACCCCTGGAACCCGGCCCGCAAGTTCCCCGCCGGGCCAAATGTCCTGTTCCTTGCCCGACGATCCTGTTCCCTCCGCCTGCCAATGCTGCAATCCAACCGCTTGATTCGTCCGCGCGTAACCCTCTGATCTGTATGGGCCTGCGTTGCGGCCTTTGCGGACTTTGGGTCAGTTCCGGGGAGCGAGGTCGGAGCGAGGAATGGCCAGGAGAGAATGAAATGTGGCCCGGAACGGCCAATTCGGGCGGCTGGCGAAGTCCGCAGGCTTCCGCAGGAACCCCCAAGAACACGCGGGAACTGGTGCGATCGGGCAAGAAAAAACCCCAACCGAGAACGGTTGGGGTTTCGTTATTGGTGGAGGCGGCGGGAATCGAACCCGCGTCCGAAGGCGCTCCGCGCCCGGCGCTACATGCTTAGCCCGACGTTTGATCTCATCCTGCGACAACACGACGGGCAAAGCACGCCGCAGGACCAGCCTCTTGGATTTAGCCTGCCGCCGAAAGGCGCCGGTGCAGGCGATCCCGTGATAATGACCCTACATCCACGAGCACAGGCACAAGTGGGTTCGGGGCTAGGCCTTAAGCGGCCAGAGCGTAGACGTCGTCGTTCGCGTCTAAGTTTTTGCCACCGGATTAACGAGGAAGATGACGCCCTCGGCATGCTCCAGACTGCTTCACGTCCCCCGTCGAAGCCAGGTCGCCCCCGGGAACAGGACTAATGGTGGGGTCGGGCGGTGGGAAAATCAAGCGCCGCAAGCGTGGCGGCGCGGTTCAGGCTTCGCGGTTGTGGGCACGCATGGTGCGTTGCTTCTCGCGGTTCCAGTCGCGCTCCCTGGCGGCGTCGCGCTTGTCGTGCTCCTGTTTGCCGCGCGCCAGCCCGAGGTCGAGCTTGACGCGGTTCTTCTTCCAGTACATCGACAGCGGGATCAGGGTGTAGCCCTTGCGCTCGATGGCGCCGACGAGCTTGTCGATCTCCTCGCGGTGGAGCAGCAGCTTGCGCGTGCGCCGGTCATCGGCGAGGACGTGCGTGGAGGCCGAGATCAGTGGCACGATGGAGGCACCGAACAGGAAGATCTCACCGTTCTTGACGATGGCGTAGGCATCGGAAAGGTTGACGCGGCCGGCGCGCAGGCTTTTCACTTCCCAGCCCTGCAGGGCGATGCCGGCTTCGTAGTGCTCGTCGATGTGGTATTCGTGGCGGGCGCGCTTGTTCTGCGCGATCTGGCCGCCACCTTTTTCCTTGCCCTTGGGTTTGGCCATGTACGCTGGAATCCTGGAAAACGAGTGCCGATGATCGAGATCCGCCGCCAAGCCGTCGTTCCCTACACGCCCGCGCAGATGTTCGATCTGGTCAATGACGTGGAAGCATACCCGAGGCGCTTTTCCTGGTGCGCTGCGGCAAGCGTGCTGACGCGCCAGGAAAATGAGCTGACCGTGCGGCTGGACCTGCGCTTTGCCGGCTTCCGCCATGCTTTCACCACGCGCAACGTGTTGTCGCCCCCCCACCACCTGCGCGTGGAACTGGTGGAAGGGCCGCTGCGCACCCTCGAGGGCGACTGGTACTTCGATGCGCTGGGCGATAAAGGGTGCAAGATCCGCCTGGCGCTGGACTTCGATTACGCTGGCCGGATCACCGGTGCTGCGCTGCGGGTCGGCTTCCAGGTACTGGCCAACCGCATGGTGGATGATTTCTGTTCCGCGGCGCGCAAGGTCTATGGCTGAGAAGATCGAGATCGAAGTGGCCTATGCCGAACCGGGGCGGCAGGTCCTGCGCCGGATCGCGCTGGCACGGGGGGCGACCGTCGCCGATGCGATCGAGGCGTCGGGCATCGTCAGCGGGCTCGGCCTCGATGCTGGGGCGCTCACGGTCGGGATCTGGTCGCGGCCGGCGCGGCACGACACGCTGCTCGAGGCGGGCGACCGGGTGGAGCTTTACCGTCCGCTCAAGGTGGATCCGAAGGAAGCCCGGCGCCGGCGCGCCGAACGGGCAGGGCGCTGATCCGCCCGCTGGCCGGCGCAGCGCCTCAGCCCTGGCCGCTGCGCTTCTTCTCGTCCGGGCGCTTCTCGTCGGGATAGGCGCGCTTGTACTTGCGCGCCTCCAGCATCAGCTGCTTGGGGTCTTCGGCGAAGTAGTCCCCTTCGATGCGCGCCAGGAAGCCGTCCTCGAAATGCAGCGTCAGGTCGCGCGTATCCATCTTGTTGCGGCCCTCGCGCAGCGTGGAAACATAGTCCCAGCGATCCTGGTCGAACGGGCTGATGATCGAGGGCGAGCCCATCACCAGCAGCACCTGGCGCTTGCTCATGCCGGGCTTCAGGGATTCGACCTGGGCCTTGTCGAGCAGGTTGCCCTGTTGCGTATCGACGCGGTAGATGAGGCCACAGCCGCCAAGCGAAAGGGCGGCAAGCAGGAGGATCCAGCAGAAGCGCATGCGGGAGGTTCCGGAGCAGGGTGACGAAGCGGCGATGATACACTACGACGTTGCACGACAAGGGCTGATCGCCGCCACCGCCAGAGGAGGTCCGGGCATGAACAGTGAATCCTGCGAGCTGCGCAAGGCCGGTCTCAAGGTCACCCATCCTCGCATGCGCATCCTGGAGATCCTCGACAGCGAGGATGGCAGGCACTTCAGCGCCGAGGACATCTACAAGGAGTTGCTGGCGCGCAACGACGACATCGGCCTGGCCACGGTGTACCGCGTGCTGACCCAGTTCGAGGCGGCCGGCATCGTCCTCAAGCACAATTTCGAGGGCGGCCAGGCGGTTTACGAACTCGATCGCGGCAAGCACCACGACCACATGGTGGACGTGGAAACCGGCGACGTGATCGAGTTCCACAACGAGGTGATCGAACGCCTGCAGCACGAGATCGCGGCCGAGCACGGCTACGTGATCGAAGATCACAGTCTGGTGTTGTACGTGCGCAGGAAGCGGGAATAGGGAACAGCGGATCGGTTCCGCTCGCGGCCGTTCGCCGCCATGGCCGAGCGCCCGTAGCGCCGCTCGACCCCATGCCCCTGCCAGCCTGGCGCGGGCGTGGCGGCTTCGGCAGGCACGCTGGCGCCGTGTTCGGGTGATGGATGCCCGCTTCAGGCCGGCCGATCGCCCCGCGCCACCTTGACAGCGCGACCGCCCGCGGGCTGCCGGCGCTTGCCGACCACCGGATCCCGGTCGCCGGCGGCAAGCATCTGCGCCGCATGCGCGAGCGTCTCGGGCGTGATCTCGATGCCGCCGAGCATGCGGGCGATTTCCTCGCGCCGGGCCGCGCCCTGGAGGGTGTCGATGCGGATGCGGGTGGTAGCGCCGTCGCTGCCCTTGCTCACGCGCAGGTGGTGGTGCGCCAGGCTGGCGACCTGCGGCAGGTGGGTGACACACAGCACCTGGCAGCGCCCGCCCAGCGTGCGCAGCTTCTGGCCGACGATCTCGGCCACCGCCCCGCCGATGCCTGAATCCACTTCGTCGAACACCATGCTGCCGGCGGTGTCGCTGCCGAGGGCTGCGACTTCGATGGCCAGGCTGATGCGCGAGAGCTCGCCGCCCGAAGCAACCTTGCGCAGCGGGCGCGGCGGCTGGCCGGGGTTGGCGCTGACCAGGAACTCGCAACGTTCCGTGCCTTGCGGGTCGGGATCGCCCGCGGCCTGTGCCTCCAGTTCGACGGCGAAACGGCCGCCGGCCATGCCGAGCTCGTCCATGAGCGCGCTCACTGCGCTGCCGAGCCGGGCGGCGGTGTCGGCGCGCAGCCTGGCCAGGGCGCGCGCTGCGCCGGCGTAGTCGGTGGCCAGGCGCGCCTGTTCGGCCTGCAGGCGTTCGATCTCGCCCTCGGCGCCACGCAGGGCGTCCAGTTCCGTGCGCAACTGCCCGGCCTGCTCGTGCAGTTCCACCGGCCGCACGCGGTGCTTGCGGGCCAGATCATGCAGGCTGGCGAGCCGGGCTTCGGCTTCGGCCAGCCGCGCCGGGTCCAGATCCAGCGTGGATGCGTGGCGCTCCAGCGTGTCGCGCGCCTCGCCCAACTGGATGGCCGCCGCTTCCAGCAGTTCGCCCACCGGGGCGAGGCGGTCATCCAGACTGGCCAGGTGCGTGATGGCGGACCGGGCGCGGCCGAGCTGGCGCAGCAGGGCCTGTTCGTCCTCGCCGTCCAGGCGGTCGACCAGGCTCGCGCAACCCTGCAGCAGTTCACCGGCGTGGGCCAGACGTCGATGCCGATCCTCCAGTTCGGCCAGCGCATCCGGTGCCAGCGCGTGGCGCTCGAGCTCGTCGAGCTGGTGGCTCAGCCATTCGATGCGCCCGGCATGGTCCGCGCCGCCGGCCAGCGCACTGATGCGCCGGCCCGCGGCCTGCCAGGCGTGGGCCAGATCGGCGACCTTGGCGAGGACCTCGCCGTGGCCGCCGAAGGCATCGAGCAGGGCCAGCTGCGAGGGGCGTTCGAGCAGGGCCTGTTGCTCGTGCTGGCCGTGGATCTCGATCAGGCCGCTGGCCAGGGCGCGCAACTGGCTGGCGCTGACCGGCCGGCCATTGATCCAGGCACGCGAACTGCCTTCGCTGCGGATCACGCGGCGCAACTGGCAGGCGCCGTCCTCGTCCAGTGCCTCCTCGCGCAGCCAGTCCTGCAGGTCGGGGCGCGCGCTGAGGTCGAAGTCGGCGGCCAGTTCGGCGCGTTCGCAGCCGTGGCGCACCAGGCTGGCGTCGGCGCGGCTGCCGGCCAGCAGCAGCAGGGCATCCACCAGCAAGGACTTGCCGGCACCGGTTTCACCGGTGACCACCGTCATGCCATCGGCGAAGGTCACCTCGACCGCATCGACGATGGCGAAATCCTTGACATGAAGCATGCGCAGCATGGGCAGATCCGCTGGAATGGCAGGCGCAGTTTCCGGGCGATGGCCGGTGCCTGCAAGGGGCGCCGCCGCCCCCGTGCAAATTCCGCCAGCCGCCCCCATGTTCCTGGCGTCACCTGCTTGTGTATGCTGATTGCATGTCCGCCACCACGACCCGCCAGCTCGACAGCCGCTCGCGCAACCTGCTGCGGGCACTGATCGGCCAGTACATCATCGATGGACAGCCGGTCGGTTCGCGCACGCTGGCCAAGTCGTCCGGGCTCGATGTCAGTCCGGCGACCATCCGCAACATCATGGCCGATCTGGAAGAGGCCGGCCTGGTGGCCGCGCCGCACGTGTCGGCCGGGCGCGTGCCGACGGCGCAGGGTTATCGCGTGTTCGTGGACAGCCTGCTGCAGGTGCGCCCGCTGGGGCGTGCCGAGGTGGAGCAACTGCGCCGCGAGCTGCCCACCGGCGCCGCCACCACCGACCTGCTGGGCAGCGCAAGCTCGCTGCTCTCGGAGATGACGCGCTTCGTCGGCGTGGTCAGCGTGCCGCGCCGCGAGGAGTTCCCGTTCCGCCACATCGATTTCGTGGCGCTGGACGAAGCGCGCCTGCTGGTCATCCTGGTGTTCACCGATGGCCAGGTGCAGAACCGCGTCATCACCACCGAGCGCAGCTATGCGCCGGGCGAACTGGAGCAGGTCGCCAACTACCTCAACAGTCATTTCAACGGCATGCGCCTGGACGAGATCCGCACGCGCCTGCTGCGCGAAATGCGCGAGGAGGGCGCGCGCCTCAACAAGCTGCTCGCGGCGGCGGTGGAAGTGGCCGAGCAGGCCTTCGGCGACAGTGCCGATGGCGACATGCTGGTGGCCGGCCAGACCAACCTGATGGGGCGCGAGGACGCCACCGACCTGGACCGACTGCGCGAACTGTTCGAGGCGTTCCAGCGCAAGCGCGACCTGCTGCAACTGCTGGAACGCTGCGCGCGGGCGGATGGCGTGCGCCTGTTCATCGGCGAGGAATCGGGCTTCGCGGCGCTGGATGGCTTCAGCCTGGTGACCGCGCCCTACGGCATGGACAATCGCGTGCTGGGGGTGCTTGGCGTGCTTGGGCCGACCCGCATGGCCTACGAACGGGTGATCCCGGTGGTGCAGGCCACCGCACGCATCATCTCCGGTGCCTTGAAGCGCCACCAGACGACCCTATAAACCGCCTATCGCGCACGTTGCGCGCCGCGCGTGTGGCGCGCAGCTTGGCCGCTGGCAGGTGGGCTGCCGGCTTGTCGAACCCGGTCGTGCGACCGCCCAGAGAGAGTTCCGGAGGAAAGATGCAGAACACGGATCCCAATGCCACGCCGATGCCGGTCGATGAGAATGCCGCCATCGACAACGACATCGAGGTGCTCACGCGCCAGCTTGCCGACTGCGAGGCGCGCCTCGCGGAGATGCGCGAAACCGTGCTGCGCGAGCGCGCCGACCTCGACAACCAGCGCAAGCGCATGCAACGCGATCTGGAGCAGGCGCGCCTCTATGCCAACGAAAAGCTGCTCTCGGCATTGCTGCCGGTGCTGGACAACCTCGAGCGCGGCCTGGCCGCCGCAGGCGACCTGGAAGCCCTGCGCGGGGGTGTGGAGCTGACCTTGCGCGAGCTGCTGCGCGTGGCCGATGTCAACGGCCTGCGCGCGGTGGGCGCCATCGGTGACGTCTTCGATCCGGAACACCACGAGGCCATGAGCGTGACCGAGGGCACGGAGCATCCCTCCGGGCATATCGTGTCGGTCATGCAGAAGGGCTATGTCCTCAATGACCGGCTGTTGCGCCCGGCCCTGGTATCGGTATCCAAGTAGCGCAGCGCGGGCGCTTGAAAGCGCCTCGCACAACCCCAGATTTTGCGGCAGAACCCGGTCCCCCGGACCGTATCGAATCCAAAGCGGGAGAACTGAGCAATGGGCAAGATTATCGGCATCGACCTTGGCACGACGAACTCGTGCGTGGCCGTCATGGAAGGAAGCTCGGCGCGAGTGATCGAGAATTCCGAGGGCGACCGCACGACGCCTTCGGTGGTGGCATTCAAGGACAACAGTGAAGTGGTGGTCGGCGCGACCGCCAAGCGCCAGGCGGTCACCAATCCAAAGAACACCTTCTACGCGGTGAAGCGCCTGATCGGCCGCAAGTTCACCGACGCGGAAGTGCAGAAGGACATCGACATGGTGTCCTACAAGATCATCGCGCACGACAACGGCGACGCCTGGGTCGAAACCTCCGACGGCAAGAAGATGCCGCCGCCGGAGATTTCGGCCAAGGTGCTGATGAAGATGAAGAAGACCGCCGAGGATTTCCTGGGCGAAGAGGTGACCGAAGCGGTCATCACCGTGCCGGCCTACTTCAACGACAGCCAGCGCCAGGCGACCAAGGATGCCGGCCGCATCGCCGGCCTCGAGGTCAAGCGCATCATCAACGAGCCGACCGCGGCGGCACTCGCCTATGGTCTGGACAAGCAGAGTGGTGATCGCAAGATCGCCGTGTACGACCTGGGCGGCGGTACCTTCGACGTATCCATCATCGAAATCGCCGAGGTCGATGGCGAGAAGCAGTTCGAGGTGCTGGCCACCAATGGCGACACCTTCCTCGGTGGCGAGGACTTCGATCGTCGCGTCATCGACTACCTGGTCGATGAGTTCAAGAAGGACCAGGGCGTCGATCTCAAGAACGACCCACTCGCGCTGCAGCGCCTCAAGGACGCCGCCGAGCGCGCCAAGATCGAGCTTTCCACGGCGCACCAGACGGAAGTGAACCTGCCCTACATCACGGCCGATGCTTCCGGTCCCAAGCACCTCAACATCAAGCTGACGCGCGCCAAGCTCGAGGCCCTGGTGGGCGATCTGGTCGAGCGCACGCTCGGCCCCTGCCGCACGGCGCTGAACGACGCCGGCCTCAAGGTCTCCGACGTCGCCGAGGTGATCCTGGTCGGCGGCCAGACGCGCATGCCCAAGGTGCAGGAATCGGTCAAGGACTTCTTCGGCAAGGAGCCGCGCAAGGACGTCAACCCCGACGAAGCGGTCGCGGTCGGCGCGGCGATCCAGGGCGGCGTGCTGGGCGGCACCGTCAAGGACGTGCTGCTGCTCGACGTCACCCCGCTCTCGCTTGGCATCGAAACGCTCGGTGGCGTGTTCACCAAGCTGATCGAGAAGAACACCACCATCCCGACCAAGGCCAGCCAGGTGTTCTCGACCGCCGAGGACAACCAGTCCGCCGTCACCGTGCACGTGCTCCAGGGTGAGCGCGAACAGGCCCGCTACAACAAGTCGCTGGCCAAGTTCGACCTCGCCGGCATCCAGCCCGCGCCGCGCGGCATGCCGCAGATCGAGGTGGTCTTCGACATCGATGCCAACGGCATCCTGCACGTGGCTGCCAAGGACAAGACCACCGGCAAGGAACAGCGTATCGAGATCAAGGCCGGATCGGGCCTCTCCGAGGACGAGATCCAGCGCATGGTGCGCGATGCCGAGGCAAACAAGGAAGAGGATCGCAAGTTCCACGAGCTGATCGGCGCCCGCAACAAGGCCGACCAGCTGGTGGCTGCCACGCGCAATGCGATCAAGGAACACGGCGGCAAGGTGCCGAACGACATCGGCCGCATCGAGGAATCGTTGGCCGCGCTGGAAAAGGTGATGAAGGGCGACGACAAGGCGCAGATCGAGTCGCGCACCAGCGAGCTCGAACAGGCTACCCAGTCGCTGTTTGCCGCCGCTGCGGCGCAGGGCCAGGAGCCACCGGCGGGGCACGGCCCGGCCGAGGGCGCCGGCGGCCCGCCGCCGAACGACGATGTGGTGGATGCCGAGTTCACCGAGGTCAAGGACGAAGGCAAGCAGTAAGCCGACGCATCCGGCCCGCCCGCGCGGCGGGCCGGATGCCGAGCTGGCAGAGGCGGGGAGCGGGCATGGACAAGGGGCGGCTCGAGGCGTTCAGCGATGGCGTGCTCGCGGTCATCATCACCATCATGGTGCTGGAGATGAAGCCGCCTCACGCGGTGACCATCGAGGCGCTGCGCGGCCTTTGGCCGGTCTTTCTCAGCTATGTGCTCAGCTTCGTGTACGTCGGCATCTACTGGAACAACCACCACCACCTCCTGAAGGCGGTCGAGCGCATCGACGGCCGGGTGATGTGGGCCAACCTGCTGGTGCTGTTCTTCATTTCGCTGTTTCCGTTCACCACGGCCTGGATGAGCGAGAACAGCTTCGCCCCGGTGCCGACCGCCCTGTACGGCCTGGTCCTGCTGCTCGCGGCACTGGCCTGGCCGGTCCTGCTGCGCACGCTGATCGCCTGCAACGGTCCGCAATGCCCGCTGGCCCGCGCCACCCGCCGGGACGCCAAGGGCTGGTCTTCCATCGTGCTGTACCTGCTGGCCATTCCGCTGGCCCTGTTCGTCAATGTCTGGACCGCCGGTCTGCTGTACGCGGCGGTCGCGGCCCTCTGGTTTGTGCCTGACCGGCGCTTGGAGAAGATCATCGCGCCATGAGCAAACGTGATTACTACGAAGTCCTGGGCGTCGCACGTGGGGCTGGCGACGACGAACTGAAGAAATGCTTCCGCCGCCTGGCGATGAAGTACCACCCGGATCGCTGCCCGGACGATCCGAATGCCCAGGAAAAGTTCAAGGAGGCCAAGGAGGCCTACGAGGTGCTGGCCGATCCGCGCAAGCGCGCGCTGTACGACCAGCACGGCCACGCCGCCTTCGAGAACGGCATGGGCGGCGCGGGTGGCGGCTTCCAGGGCAACGTCGGCGACATCTTCGGCGACATCTTTTCCGACATCTTCGGCATGGGCGGCGGTCGCGGCGGCCCGCGGCGGGGCTCGGACCTGCGCTACCTGGTGGAACTGGATCTGGAGGAAGCCGTCTTCGGCATCGACAAGCAGATCGACGTGCCCACGCTCATCGAGTGCGGCAAGTGCTCGGGCAGCGGCTCGGCCGATGGCCAGACCGCCACCTGCACGACCTGTCGCGGGCATGGCCGCGTGCGCATGCAGAACGGCATCTTCTCGATCCAGCAGGCCTGCCCGCACTGCGGCGGTGCCGGCAAGGTGGTGACCAATCCCTGTCGCGCGTGCCGCGGCGAGGGCCGCGTGCATTCCGAGCGCACCCTGTCGGTGAACATTCCAGCCGGCGTGGACAACGGCGACCGCATCCGCCTGGCCGGCCAGGGCGAGGCCGGTCCCGCCGGCACGGTGCCTGGCGACCTCTACGTCGAGGTGCGCGTGCGCGAGCACCCGATCTTCCAGCGCGACGGCGACGACCTGCATTGCGAGATCCCGCTGCGCTTCGCCCAGGCTGCGCTCGGCGCCGAAATCCGCGTGCCCACGCTGGAGGGCGAAGCGCTGATCAGCGTCCCCGCCGAAACGCAGAACGGCAAGCAGTTCCGCCTGCGTGGCAAGGGCGTGAAGTCGGTGCGCAGCGGTCGCACCGGCGACCTCATCTGCCACGTCGAAGTGGAAACGCCGATCCGCCTGACCGCGCAGCAGCGCGAGCTGCTGCAGAAGTTCGATGCCACCTTCGTCGGCGAGGAAGCGGCCGCCCATTCCCCGCGCAGCAGCCACTGGCTGGATGGGGTCAAGCGCTTCTGGGATCGCGTCACTTCCTGAGCCGGCGTCGCGCCCGACCCCTGGCATGCGGCGGGCGCGGCTTGCCGGTCCAGGCGCCCGAGCGCGGCGCTGCCGGCGCCGGACGGCCGGGCGCTTGCCTGCCCTGATAACATCGGCGCTCTCCGGGCGTGGGAGCAGGGCATGCAGGCGGCATCATCGCTGGTGGTTCACGGTGCCTCCGGGCGCATGGGACAGGCGCTCGTCAAACTCCTGCGCGAACGTGATGACCTGAGGCTCGCCGCAGCGCTGGTGAGCGAGGCTTCGCCACGACTTGGACAACCAGCCGACGCTGCGCGTGGCGTGCCCATGACGGCACACCTGGATGCCGCGACGACGGCGGATGTCCTGGTCGATTTCAGCTCGGCGGGCGCGTTTGACGGGGCGCTCGCGCTGGCCGTCGAGCGCCGGCTGGCCTTCGTCAGTGGCACCACCGGGCTATCCGCTGCGCAGGAAGCGGCGCTGGAGGCCGCGGCGGCATCGATCCCGGTGCTCTGGAGCGCCAACTTCAGCATCGGCATCGCCGTGCTGGGGCGCCTGGTCACGCAGGCCGCGCAGGCGCTGGCCGACTGGGACTGCGAGATCTTCGAAATGCACCATGCCGCCAAGCGCGACGCGCCCTCGGGCACGGCGCTCGCCCTTGGCCGGCTTGCCGCTGCAGCACGCGGGCAGGCGCTGGACGCCGTGGCATGCCTGTCACGCCCGGGTCCGTCGGACAGTGCCCGCACGCTCGGCACGATCGGCTTTGCCAGCCTGCGTGCGGCCGACATCGTGGGCGAGCACACCGTGCTGCTGGCCACCCAGGGCGAGCGCATCGAGCTGACCCACCGTGCCGGCGACCGCGACATCTTTGCGCGCGGCGCGCTGTTTGCCGCGCGCGCCATCGCGCGGGCTGCGCCGGGTCGTTACCACCTCGATGCGCTGCTGCTTGGGTGATGGTGCTGTGCAGTGGCGCGTCGCGTGGCTGCGGACGCCACCAGGCGGGTCATTCGGGCGGTGTCTTGTAGCGATACGCGCACAGATCGTTGATCGGGCAATGCGGACAGTCGGGCTTGCGCGCCTTGCACACGTAGCGCCCATGCAGGATCAGCCAGTGGTGGGCATCCTTCATGAACTGGGCCGGCACGGCTTTCAGCAGTTTGTCCTCGACCTGGCGGGGCGTCTTGCCGCGCGCCAGGCCGGTGCGGTTGGCGACGCGGAAGATGTGCGTATCCACTGCGATGGTGGGTTCGCCAAAGGCCGTGTTGAGCACCACGTTGGCGGTCTTGCGGCCAACGCCTGGCAGCGCTTCCAGGGCCGCCCGTGCAGGCGGCACCTGGCCGCCGTGTTGCTCTACCAGCAGGCGGCAGGTGGCGATGATGTGCTTCGCCTTGGCATTGAACAGCCCGATCGTGCTGATGAAGGACTTGAGCCCCTCCTCGCCCAGATCAAGCATTGCCTGCGGCGTATTGGCCACGGTGAACAGCCGGCGGGTTGCCTTGTTGACGCCGGTGTCGGTGGCCTGTGCGGAGAGAATCACGGCCACCAGCAGTTCGAAGGGCGTGGAGAAGTGCAACTCGGTGGTCGGATGCGGATTGAGCGCCTGCAGGCGCCGGAACAGTTCGATGACGTTCTCGCGCTTCATTGGCCGCGGTGCCATCCCGCCGCCTTCCTGGCACGGCCACGGGCGATGGCTTCCAGCACGGCGCTGCGCGTGATCGGCGGTGCCGCCGGGGCGGGCGTGGCTTGCGTGCCAGCGGGTTCGGCCGCACCGTCCGCGGCATGCGCGTTTGCGGCGACCTGGGCGGTGTCCTCTTGCGCCGATCCGGCGCCAGGCAGGTCCCGTCCAAGCCGCTGCTCGCGCGCCTCGAAGCGTTCACGTGCGTGGTCGGCGCGTTCGAGCACTGCTGCACGCGTCAGCGGTTGCGCGGCCGTCGGCACCAGGGCGATGCAATCGACCGGGCAGGGCGGCAGGCACAGGCCGCAGCCGGTGCACTCTTCGACGAGCACGGCATGCATGCGTTTGGCGGCCCCGACGATGGCATCGACCGGACAGGCCTGGATGCACTTGGTGCAGCCGATGCAGGTGTCCTCGTCGATGAGTGCGACCGTGGGCGGCGCTTCCGCGCCGCAGGCCGGATCGATCGGCTTGGGGGCCTGGCCAAGCAGTGCGGCCAGCGCGGCCACCCCTGCGCTGCCGCCGGGCGCACAGCGGTTGAAATCGGCCGCGCCGCTGGCCACGGCCTGTGCATAGGCGCGGCAGCTTGGATAGCCGCAACGCGTGCATTGCGTTTGCGGCAGCAGCGCGTCGATGCGATCGGCGAGTGCGCGCATCGGGTTCGGATGGTGGGGGCGCCGTGCGGCTGTCACGTCTATTTCACGGGTGCGCCCGCTCGTGCGCCGGCGTCGGCATCCAGCAGGAAAAGGTCGCTGCCGCCGCTGCCGGCGGACAGGATCATGCCTTCGGAAATGCCAAAGCGCATCTTGCGCGGGGCCAGGTTGGCGATGAAGACGACATTGCGGCCAACCAGCTTGCCCGGTTCGCCATAGGCGGCGCGAATACCGGAGAAGATCTGTCGCGTGCCCAGTTCTCCGGCGTCCAGCTCGAAGCGCAGCAGCTTGTCCGAACCGGCGACGAACTCGCAGGCCGTGACCCTGCCCACGCGCAGGTCGAGCCTGGCGAAGTCGTCGATGGAAATGACCGGGGCCGGATCCGCGGGCTGCGCGGCGGGCGGGCTTGCGGCGCCCGGCGATTCCGCGGCCGGCGCGGCATTGCCTGGAACTGCGTCGCGGCTGGCCTGGGCCGGTTGCAGGGAGTCCTTCGAGGCTTCGATCATGGTCTGGATGGCCTTGGGGTCGATGCGCGTGGTGAGTGCAGTGAACACGGCGATGGCGTGCTCGAGCGCAGGTTCCTGGGCCGCCTCGAAGCGGCTCCAGTCCTCCTGCAGGAAGGCCCTGGCGCGGGCCGCGATGCCCGGTACGACCGGCTCCAGCCAGATCGACAGCAGGCGGAAATAGTTGAGCGCGAGCGTGCACACGGCGTGCAGCTCTTCGCGCCTGTCCGCGTCACGCGCGATCACCCAGGGCGCCTTCTCCGCCACGTAGGCATTGGCCGCGTCGGCGACCTCGATGATCTGGCGCATGGCGCCGGCATAGTCACAGGCCCGATACAGCGCCGCGCAGCCGGCGAGCTTGGTGGCGGCGCTCGCATACAGCGCGCGTTCGGCGTCCGGCAGGCGGGCGGCCAGCCGACCGTCGAAGAACTTGTGCACGAATCCGGCCGAGCGGCTGGCGAGATTCACCCATTTGCCGACCAGGTGCGAGTTGACGCGTTCCTCGAAGGCCTTGAGGTCCAGATCCAGATCGACCGGTGCGGCGGTCAGCATGGTGGCGAAGTAGTAGCGCAGCCAGTCCGGATCGAGCCCGGCGTCCAGGTAGGTGCGTGCCAGGACGAAGGTGCCGCGCGACTTGGACATCTTTTCGCCGTTGACCGTCAGGTAGCCATTCACATGCAGGGCGTCCGGCGTGCGCATGCCGGCGCCGGCCAGCATCGCCGGCCAGAACAGGCCGTGGAAGTTCACGATGTCCTTGCCGAGAAAGTGGTGCATTTCACTCGCGTGGGCGTTTCCGTCTTGCGATGCCGAACCCGGTCGCGCCGGCTGTTCCATGAAGCGCATGAAGGAATCGCCATCCAGGCCGGCGGCCGCCCCGGCGGGGCTGGCGCAGTAGCGCTTGAAGCTCGCCAGGTAGCCGATCGGCGCGTCCAGCCACACGTAGAAGAACTTGCCGGGTGCGTCGGGAATGGGAAAGCCGAAGTAGGGCGCATCGCGCGAGATGTCCCAGTCGCGCAGCCCGTCTTCGGCGTCCAGCCACTCGCGCAGCTTGGCGGCCACCGATGCATGCATGACCGGCCTGCCGCCGGTCAGCTTGCCGGCCAGCCAGTCGCGCAGCAGGTCGGCGAAATCGCCCACCTGGAAAAAGTAGTGTTCCGAATCGCGCAGTTCCGGCGCCGCGCCCGACAGCACCGAACGCGCGTCGATCAGGTCGGTCGGCGCGTAGGTGGCGCCGCAGTTCTCGCAGTTGTCGCCGTACTGGTCGGGCGTGCCGCATTTGGGGCAGGTGCCCTTGACGTAGCGATCCGGCAGGAACATGTCCCGCGCCGGGTCGTACAGTTGACGAATCGAACGGCGCGCGATGTGGCCGCCGTCACGCAGGCGCGTGTAGATGAGCTCGGCGAGCTCGCGGTTCTCGACCGAATGCGTGGTGTGGTAGCAGTCGTGGACGATGTTGAAGTCGAGGAAATCGCGCTCGTGTCCGATCTGGATGTCGGCAATGAAGGCTTCGGGTGTGGTGCCGGCCTTCTCCGCGGCAAGCATGATCGGCGTGCCGTGGGCATCGTCGGCGGCGACGAAATGCACCCGGTTGCCCGCCATGCGCTGCGCGCGCACCCATACATCGGTCTGGATGTAGCCCAGCAGATGGCCGAAATGCAGCGGGCCATTGGCATAAGGCAGGGCGTGGGTGACGAGGATTTCCTTCAGTGTGCTCATTCCGCTCGGCGTCGTTGCGGCAAAGCCGCAATTATCGCACGCGCCGGGTTGGCAGCGTGGCGGCTGCCGGGCGCCTCGCGTGGCTCGGGGCGACAGCGCGGGCGGGTGATCCTGCCTGAGCGCAGGACCCTGCCGGAGAAGTCGCGCCGACCTGGATGAGCGGCGGAAAGGCGCTGCGCGGTGCTATTCCTTGCGCACCCACACCTGCGTGCGGCCGAGCAGTGAAAAGCCCATGAAGCCGCGCACTTCCAGCTTCCGGCCGTCATCGATGACGTGCAGCTTGCAGCCGTAGATCTTGCCGGTCTTGGGATCAAGGATCTTG
>JACDJC010000182.1_pt1 | contig 82438 bp, 80 predicted proteins | sample 7454191 | NCBI WGS metagenome assembly JACDJC01 (sample SAMN14253291, study PRJNA609438) | sludge metagenome | isolation source: sludge after 25d culture with pyrite and EDTA | collected 2018-12-20 | reverse complement strand
TCTGGCGATGATTCTGTGTGGGTTGATCATGTATCCGGCCTGGGCTCAGGAGATTTTGGGGCCGTCCTATCCCATCACCGAACCGGACATGCTTGAAGCGATACAGGACAAGCTCAAGTCCATGGAAAAAAACGGTCGTCTCGGCCAGCTCCAAAGAGAAGCCATCGAGCGATCGAAACAAAGCATCGAGCGGCCGGACCCAGTGAAGGGCATCGTCAAGACGCGCCAGCCGCGCACCTTCTACTTTGATCCGTCGTGGCGCGTCCCGCGCGACATCACCACGCCAGAGGGCAAAGTCATCGCGCGTGCGGGTGACATGGTCAACCCGCTCGACTATGTGCCCCTTTCCAATCACCTGATTTTCTTCGATCAGAGCGACCCGAAGCAGGTAAAGAAAGCCGCCGAGATTATCAAGCGATTCAACGGAGCGGTGAAGCCGATTCTGGTCGCGGGTGAACCCTTGGCGCTCACCCGACAGTGGAAACGGCAGGTGTACTTCGACCAGAGCGGGCATCTGGTCATGCGCTTCGGGATCAAGCAGGTCCCTGCGCTGGTGTCGCAAGATGTAGCGCAAAGGCGCTTGCGCATCGACGAAATGAAAGCTGAGTGAACGTGAATACTTTTACGTGTATTACCGATCCCGGACTGACCCTGCAAATTGCTGAATGGTCAGAAATCTACCGGCGGCATTTGGGCAGCACCAGGATCGATGCCTGGGACGACAACCGGCTGCAAAGCCTGATTATCAAGCTGACAGAGAAGCCCGTTGGCTTGCTGGGAAGGTTTAACTGATGGGCTCGCTGCTCCGGAACATTCGTGCTGTTCTGGTGCTTGCCTTTGCGGTTTCGCCCAGTTCATGGGCGGCAACGACCACTTGCACCGGCAAGTTCATGAATCCCATCACGGATGTTTGCTGGTCGTGCGCGTTTCCGCTCAAGGTCGGCGGCACCACGATCATGGATTTTGGTCAGGAGGATTTTGATAGCGGCGTGAGCAACCCGCTGTGCGCATGCTCAAGCCCGCCCAAGGTGGGTTTGAGCATCAGTTTCTACGAACCGGCGCGGCTGGTCGAGGTGGTGCGCAAACCCTACTGCTTCCCCTCCCTTGGCGGGATCACCATCGATCCCGGCGTGCCGGCGCCAGCGCATGTACAAACGCGTGGGGGTAAATCGTTCTATCAGGCTCACTGGTACATCAGCCCCCTGATGTTCTGGCTGGAAGTCATCGTCGACAACCCGTGTCTGGAACAGAATGTTTTCGACCTGGTGTATTTCACCGAGCTCGATCCGCTGTGGGCAGATTCGGAACTGACATTCATCCTCAATCCTGATGCCGTGCTGTTTGCCAATCCGCTGGCTCAGGGCGCCTGCGCCGCGGATTGCGTGGCTGCCACGGCGGGCTTTCCCCTAAACGAACTTTTCTGGTGCGCGGGCTGCCAGGGATCCATGTATCCGCTCAATGGCTGGGTGGGCAACCATGTCGGCGCCGTGCAGGCCTCGACACTGATTGCCCAGCGCATGACCAACAAGATGCACCGCGAATTGCTGGTCTGGGGCGCGCACGGAACATCGGGACAGTGCGGCTACTACCCCATTCCGCTCATGGACAAGCGCGCCTACAAGACCCAGATGACCTACCCCATCCCCAACACCAAAAAAGAGGATGGCAAATGCTGTTCAACCATGGGACGCACAACGGTCATTTCAGGCGCAGGGAAGGAGTTCCCATACAAGGGTGAGGATTTTGCTTACATGCTCTTCCGCAAGCGGGACTGCTGCCAGGGGGCCTTTGGATTCTGATCGATGAAGAAGCCTGTGATGAAAATTCTGTTGCTTGTTCTGTTCGTTGCCACCACATCCGCTGGGTATGCGGCTGACAACCCCCCTACTCTGCCAGAGACAAATGGCTATGGCGATAACGCAGTGGCGCGGCAGAAGTCGAGTCAGGCGATCGATGCTGCCAGTCAGGCGGCGCGCAATGGCCTGGTTCGTGCCTTCCCCAAAATCAAGGTTCCATCTTCCGGCGTGGACATCGGCCAGATCGCGGCCCGCTTCAACCAGACAGCGCAGAAGCCGGAAGACGACAATCTCATGATCTTCGTCACTCTGGGCATGCCGGGCAAAGCGCTGATAAATCTGGCCAGACAAGCCGCGCGCACGCGTGCCGTGCTGGTCTTGCGTGGGGTCGAAGGCGGGCTTGCCAAGGGGAACTGGCCGCGTGCGATGGAGGCACTGAAGCCGATTGCCGAAACGGGTGCTTCCATCATCATCCACCCCGATTTATTCCGGGCATACAAGGTTGATCAAGCCCCCACGTTTGTCCTGACGACAGGACGGCAGGGCGAGGCCTGCCTGAACAACCTGAGAAAGGAATGCAGCCAGAGCCTGCGCGCTACTGGCGATGTCACCCTGGATTACGTGCTTGAGCGCTGGGCACAAGGCGGCAGTCCACTGGCCGCTGAGGCACGATCACGGCTGGCCATGCTGGAGTACCGGCCGTGAAGGCTTTACTGCTACCACTGTGTCTGGTCTCAAGTGTGACCTGTGCCGACATGACCGCGAACGATGCCTTCAATGAGGGCAACACCTTCGGCAAGGCGAATGTTGGAACAGCCAAGAGCAAGATCAGCACCACCACAGCGAGCGACGCCAACACGGGAGTGCCGAACTATACGGCCACCGATCCTGCTTCCAGCTACTACATGGGCGGCACAGGTAGCCTGACGGCGCCAGCCACCGCGGGGGTGACAGGCTGTACATCCACCGCAGGAACGGCAGATCCCGATCCACATACCCACGGGAAGTGCGAAGGCGTCAGGATGCTTATGAATGACCCTGGCAAGAAGAACGTGATGTTCCCGCTCAATTCCACTACCGATCCGCTGGTTGTCAAACGCAACATGGTGTCGGGCGATGCAGAGACATATCTCGGCAGTCTGATCGTGAGCGGGGGTTATGCCGGATGCGCAGTGAAGACGGTCAAGGATCCGGACAAGTATGAGACAGAAACCTGCAATCAATATCTGACTGCAGGGGAAGAGCGGTGCGAGGAAGTGCTGTCGGTCATCGTAACGACCAAGTTCTGCACCCCTGGTGAAATCCTCTTCGCATACAGCACTTATAAGGGAGACACGATCCGATTGATCTGCGATCCAGACCCCTCAAAGATAAGAGTTACGGGCAATTTTAACGGGTGGTGCTATTGGGACTACAGCGCGTATCAGCACCTGGCTTTCGTGAGCGTGGGACCCACACCCACAGTCTTGCAAAAGGGAATCGTTGCCTATTACAAGACAGGGAAAGGCGGGACTGGTCCAATCAAAGGCCCAATAGCCACCATGCATCCAGATGTGATTCCAAACAACGTGTTGTTCGGGAGCTATTACCGCCGTGGATGCATGCTGGAATTGAAACCCAGCACCTGTGATTTGAGCAATGAAACCTGCACATTCAATCTGCGATTCATCAATCAGTACAACTGGGATGATAGCTACTACCCCGACATTGATGTTGCCGTAACCACGCCGCCAATGAATACCCCTCAGCACCATGCTGAGGAGGATGTCTGGGATAACCAGTGTACGGCGCTGGAGGCCCGGCTTCCATGATGCCGCTAACCTTGATGCGGCTGATAGCCCGGCTACTCATCGTCACACTCCTGTTCCCCTTGCTCTCGACTCCGGTGCTGGCAGGGGATGGCACCTGCACAAAAAATTCCAGGGTCTGCATCGAGGGGCCGGAAACGCGCTTGATCAGCGGCTACCAGGTGACTCGCGATTGCTGGAAATACGAAAGCAAGTACGACTGCATCTCCCAGAACTACGTGGACGATTGCGCGCCTCTAGCTGTGCAGGGTTGTGCGCAGATCGGCTCAAGCTGCGTGGAGTATGTGGACGGTGATCCAGCCAAGTGCTCGCTCTATGAGCAAACGTATCAATGCAAGGTGGCGGATGGCGAGTCTAAAACCATCACGGATTGTGGCGGACAGACCTACTGCGTGGATGGCACGTGTTTTGATGCGGGGTACACGCCGGACGGTGATTTTGCGCTGGCGATCACCGGTATGGAGGCGCTGCGGCAGGCCGGCAACTACATGGATCCGGACACCCTGACGCTGTTCAACGGCAAGAACAGCAAATGCAGAGTGACGCTCGGGATTTTCAGTTGCTGCAAGACTAACTCGATGGGGAGCAATCAGAACAACAGCGACATGATGACCAGCATGGGCGCGAGTCTGGTGAAGAGTTTCGGAACGGAATCAATCCAATATTTAGGGTCTACAGCAGTCTACGATTCGCTGTTCCAATCGGACGCCCCGAATTTCCTGATAAATGGAATGGAGTCAATTCTTGGGGGAAGCGGATCTTCATCGGTCTTTAGTCCTTCGTTCAGCTATTTTGGACTGACCGTTGGATACGGCGCCCCTGCAGCCGGAACAACCGTGCTGCTTGGGGAAAGCGGGACGTTCTTCATCGGTTTTGATCCCGCTTCGTTTGCGATTGCCATCGCAATCTACATCATTATGGAGCTCGTTTCATGCGAACAAGAAGAGCAAATTCTTGGCATGAAGCGCGGGCAGAATCTTTGCGTTCATGTCGGTACCTATTGCTCCCAAAAAGTCCTTGGTGTCTGCGTGCAGAAGAAGCAATCGCACTGCTGTTTCAACTCCCGTATCGCACGATTGATCGCCGCTTCTGGGCGATCTCAGCTTGGCAAATCCTGGGGGAGCCCCCAAAGCCCGGATTGCGGTGGCCTAACCCCCGCTGAACTCCAGAGCATCGACTTTAGCTTGATCGACTTTTCCAGCGTGGTGGCGGATGTGAAGGCCAGCGTCAAAATCCCGGATTACGCGATCGACCGTGCCACAACAAAGATCAATAGCTACTACGCCACTCCATAGATTGATTGGAATGAAAGGCGATCATGAAGTCATCGTTGTCACTAACCATATTCAGGACATGAACCGGACAATCGTAATGCTGCTTCTAACTCTTCTTGGATCCAGCCTTGAATCCGTGGCTGCTCCGACGCTACCTGAGACAGCCAATGTGCGAGGCTTGTTACTTGCGGCCATTGACTCACGGGACGGGACCGCCCAAGCCTGGCTCATCGGTGATATGGCTCAGAAGCTTAAGAACGACACGAAGGCGCCTCCGAACACGCGGGTCAAGGCATCCGTAACGACTGTGCAGGTTATCCGGCCCGGCTGTAAGCGGTTGAGGCTGGTGCTTGGCATGCCAGACCACAAAATGAGAACGGTGAATGGCACGATGGAGCCGTTCAGCATGTTCTACGAACTCAATTTATGCAGGGATGGCCAGCCGCCACAGGTCTCGTCTGTCGGGACGGGAGAGGCGCGTTGAAGCGACTGATTGCCCTGCTTGCTGCAGCGGCTTTGTTGATAAGCCAGGCAGCGTTTGCCATCACCGACTCGGGCCCTGCAAATAAAGGCTGGTGGGACGATACCCCGTGGCAAAACCCGGGGCGCGGGTTCAACTGGTATCCACCGGACGCACCGCCGGTGAAGAAGGACAAGAAGGTTGATACCAAGCCCAAGTCCATCAAGGCAATGACAACGATGGAAGAGCTGCAGAAGGAGCTGGCCAGGCTAAAAGACCTGGCCATCATGCAGCCCACCCAAGCGAACGTGCGCAATTATCTTGAGGCGCAGACCTATGTGATGGACAAGAGTTCGGTCTTCGCCGATACCGCACGCCGCGTGGTATGGGCCACGCCATCGGTTGACTACAACAACCGGTCACCGACGGCCACCTTCGCCCAGATCAACAAAAAGGATATGCGGCGTGAAGCGCAGGAGCAGACCCTGGCCGAGCTGTCGCGAGACTACGGCCTGATGTTTTTCTTCCGATCGGACTGCCCCTACTGCCATCAGCAAGCGCCAGTGTTGCGCCTGCTGGAGCGAAATTATGGTTTGCCCGTGATGGGCGTCAGCATGGACGGTGGAACCCTCCCCCAATTTCCTGACGCCAGGCGCGATAACGGCATCTCAATGACCGTGAGCAATGGCCAGGGCATCCAGATGGTGCCCGCGCTGTTTCTGGTTCATCGGGAAACCCGGAAGGCCGTGCCGATCGGCAGCGGCGCGCTGGCGATTGATGAAATTGTCGAGCGTCTCCGCGTATTGACCCGCACGCAGCCTGGCCAAGAGTTCTGAACAAGGAGTCCCTCATGAAAATCAGCACACGTCTGAAGCCCGTCTCCCTCATGCTGGCCCTGAGCCTGGGACTGGCCGTTCCTGCCACGACCTCGATCGCGGCCGGGTCGGACTGGATGAACGACTACTTCAATTCAGCAGGGGCGGCGATGAATGTTACGCCTTCCGCTGTGTATGAGTCGCAGGGACAAACGACGATGGCGCTGGGGGGCTTCTCTTACCGCGCGCCTCAGCGCGCCACCAATCTCTTCAGTTTCTCCCCGCCAGGCTACAAAGCGGGCTGTGGCGGGATCGACGCCTGGCTCGGAGCCTATGGCTTCGTCAACCTGGATGCGTTCGTAAATGCGCTGAGAAACATCGGGCAGAACGCCGTGGGCTACTTCTTCCAGCTTGCCCTCAAAACCATGGCTCCCGAGATCGATGGGCTGCTGACCGATCTGTCGAAGACGATGAATCAGCTCAACCAATTCCAGATTGGCAGTTGCCAGGCGATCAAACAGTATGTCGGAACCACGCCGGATACCCGGAACATGGATATGGAGCAGCGTGCCCAGGTCTTCGGCTCGGCACTCACCGGCTCCTATGGATCGTTCTTCAATGCCAAGGAAGATACTCAAACCAGTCCAGCGAATACGAAGGCCGCCTACGACGCGGCATGCACCGTGAATGCCGCGCTTTGCCTGGACAGCGCGGGGAATCCGGTACTGAAATCGGATTTCAACCTCGTTTACGACGCCCTTGAACGCGCGGGAGGGTATTCCAATGAAGAAATCGAACTGTACATTTCGCTCTTTGGGACTATCACCTTCATCAGGAACAGCAGCGACATCGCCAGCGGCTTCACCACGGAATATTTCAAGCCAACCATCACGTGGGAGGATTTTCTGGGGCCGTTGTCCGGCACGCACACCATGAGGGTCCGTGAGTGCCCGTCCGGGTCCGACTGTATTCCCTATGCCTCGGCAACGGACGAAGGAACACCCCGTACAACCGTGGGGATGACAGCAATCGTGTATGAGCAGCTGAATAAGCTGAAGGATGCCATTGTCACCAGAACAGCGCTGACGGACCCGAAAGCTCTACAGGTGATCGCCATGACCAGCACGCCGATTTATCAGATGATCGCCCAGTCCATCCACAGCGGCCGTGGCTCGACAATTGTTGCCGATCGCATCATTGATGGCTTCTCGGAAGCGATCGCTACTGAAATCGCCTTCCGCCAAATGCAGGACATCAGCCGCGAGGTCGATGATGCGCTCAACAAGACCAAAACAGTTTCGGTTAAGGCCGATGTCAAGGCGATAGACGACTTCCAGGGGAAACTGGCCGAAATCAAGAACACGGCCATCAAGATCTATGGACTCAAGCAGGAAGACATCTCCAAGAAGATGGGCAATGTGGCGATGATGATGGACTTCCAGCGTCAGATGTACACGAGCCTTGGCCCGCGGCTGACCTCCAATATCGAATTCGGCAGCCGCTGATCCGGTATGGATACCATCTACGCCTATTGGGACGCCCAGCAGATCAAGTATGTGCTCGACGCTGTAGCGATGCTCACCTCGATGAGCGACTACACCGGCTTGATGAAAGTCTTCGCGATATTCGGGCTGTTCGTTGCCGTCGCCACGACTTTCGTGAAAGCGCGCGGAGAGGATGCAGCGATCTACATGCTGATGCTGGCTATCTGGTATGTAGGTCTCTTCTTGCCCAAAAAAGACGTGGTTGTGGTCGACGTGGCGGGTGGTTCCGGTACGTATACAGTGGCCAACGTCCCTCTGGGGCTCGCTGTTTTCGCCAGTGCGGAAAGCCACATAGGCTATTGGCTTACCAAAGTCAGCGAAACGGTATTTGCGCTTCCTGGCGATATTTCCTTTGAGAAGACCGGCTTCATGTTCGGATCGCGGGCTATCAAGGATAGACAGAGCGTGCGGTTCTACGATCCCAATCTGGTCAGCTCCCTGACCAACCTGACCAAGGATTGTGTTTACCCGGAACTGAACAACAACGGGGCTTTTTTCGATCAGATCATGAAGTCTGGCGACATCTGGGCAGACATCGCCCCTCAGATGAACCCCGGGCTGCTGGTTCAGGTTTATGACAACGCTGCAGGCGTCTACAAGATCGTTGGCTGTGATCAGGCCTGGTCTTACATTGATGCCCAGATCAATCCGCATGTTTCAAATGACATCCTGCCCCGCCTGGGCAGGATGCTCAACCCGAGCTCGCCTACCTCAGCGGCTGCCTCCGCATTGGTGGCCGCTCAATTACCTGCCGTAGACAGCTTCATTTTCGGGGTGAGTCAAACCGCACAGGAATCCATCAAGCAGGCGGCGATGATCAACCTGATCGCGGACTCGACGGTTTTCGTGCCACAGATGATCGGTGATACGACATCGGCGCAGGTCGCGCTATCGACGGCGATGGCATCTGCCAGCGCAAACAGCAGCTATCGAACCATGGCCAAGATTGCCGAGTCGTCCATGCCCCTGATCCGAAACGCCATCCATATCGTGATTCTGGCGCTGTTTCCTATCGTCATGCTCCTGATCATTGTGGCTGGATCAAAGGGTGGCCTGGTTCTCAAAACCTATCTCATGGCCTTGTTATGGATCAACCTCTGGGCACCGGTTTACGCAGCACTGAATTTCTTCACGAGCTGGTACGCGACGCTCGGTGCCAAGGCTGCCGTCGACGGGATGAATCCCCTCTCCTACGCAAGCCATCAGGCGTTGATGCACTCCATGATTTCCGACCAGGGCGTTGCAGGCATTCTCACGCTCTCGGTACCGGTCATCGCCTACATGCTGACCAATGTCAGCGCGGCATCTTTCACTAGCGTCATATCAGGCGTCATGAGCCCGGCAAACTCTTCGGCACAGGCTGCCGGCGCGCAGGTCGGTACCGGGAATATCAGCGCTGGCAATACCCAATGGGGCAACGTCACCATGGGGAACTGGAGCGCGAACAATAGAAGCGCGGATCAGTGGAATACCGCGCCGATGAACCGCCATGGTGCCGCGATCGACCAGGCTGTTGGAGCGGACGGTACGGTGATGTCGTCCTATGGCAATGGAACATCAACCGCAGCACAACCTATGAATGCCCTGAGGGTGGGGGCATCTGTCACAGCCGGTCAGAACGCCGGTCTGCTCCAGCAAGCCGGTAAACATGCATCGGCCGGGCAAGCCCATACCATCGCTGCAGGGAAGGCAGAAGAAACCATTCTGTCAAAAGCCCGTGCCCACCTGTCGTCGCTCGCCACTACCAACCAGAGTGGTTTTGGCGGTAGATCGAGCTCGGGAGGTGATTTCACGGGATCATTTGGTACCTCAGCAAGTTCAGGGGATGAATCAGGGAGCGACGCCAGTTATACGACCAAAAATCAAGCTTCGCAGAAAGGTTCGGTACGGGCTAACGCCGGTGGCGATATTGCTCTTGGTCGCAACCAGATCGTGACACCGGCAACCATCAAGGATCCAGCTTCCAGCGACGGGGGGGGTATCCAGTCGCGGGATTCGAGAAGCGGGAAAGCGGCAGTCACAGGCAGCCTAAAAGGTGGAATTGATATTGCACAGGAATATGCGGCCGGGATCCAGAAGCAAAGCCGCACTGGCGAGAAAAGCGCGGTACTGGGCAATGCCGAGGCGAGGCAGGCATTCTTCGATCGGCTGGAGAAAGACCGCGATTTCCGGCATTCGGTGCTTGGCCAGGATGCGGACAGCCAAACCACAGGGGCGACACTTAGTAGCCGGCGCACGCACCTCGACCAGGCGCAAGCTGAATTCCGCCAGGCTGAAGACCTCACCCAACAGGCCAATCAGGGCTCATCCCGCGGAGTGGGCGTCAGTTACGATCCGCTCAAGGATCCGGCAAAAACGAATGCCGCGTTGGCGTTGGTCGACGCCGTCGAAGCCGCACCACCCGGACAACGCGACCAGGTGGCGCTCAATGGCCTGAAGACCATGGGATACGATCAGGGCAGCCAATTGCCATCCGCATACCAGGATGGCACAGCGGTACGTGCCACCCCAGAGGAAGTCCAGGCGCTAGCTCAAGCCATGATGGACGACCCGGCTTTGGCAGATCAGATACGTGCCCTGCATTCAGGCCATCTCAGGGATGTGCCAAATTCAGGCGCGCCTGTCGGGGCCGGATTTGCAGCCGCCAACTCGAACAGCGATTTGCCGGGCAAAGCCCAGGACTATCACGACCAAGGCGAAGTAAACCATCAAAAGGCGATGGACTACCACGAGGCGAAGCAGGAATCAGGTGAGTTGCGCTACCAGGGAGAGGCAGGCGATGCCGCGCCCCAATCGCATAGTGTAGCGACCCACAACAAGCTCATGAATACGGCGGAGGACGCCGCCACAGACGACATGAAGCTCTCCCTGCAGCAAGCGCTTCCGAATGAAATCGCGGGACTCAAGGTGCTAGGAGCCAAACCTACTCTGGAGCAGTTTCAGGAAAAGGTCGGCTACCGGCCTGATGGGGCAAAGGAAGTAACGAAAGAATAGGGCTGGGCGATGAACCCTTCAGTCATCGTCATAAATGGGGAATCCATTTATAGAGTATCCATAACCATATGGGCCACCCACACTAGATATGCCATTTGGATAAATTTCATCCTCCTCCATCGCCCCGTCAGCAGGCCAGCCCCGCGCATCATCGATCAGTCCGAAGGTATTTGCAGCAGCGTAGACGACGAGCGCGAGCAGACCGCCAAGGGCCGGGCCGACAGTTAGCAGGATCACAGCAACTTGCGCCAGGCTGGCGGGCGTAATGCCTGCCTGTCCGAATACCTGGGGAGCCATCAACCAGGCAAATCCGATGATCGGCGTCAGGAAGGCCAGCAGCAGAGCCAAGGCGGTTTTGCGGTTGCGTTTCCAGTTGATGTCATGCAGGGCGTAGCCCAGGCCGAAGCCTACAAAGCCGAAGAAGGCCGCACTTGCCGCGATGCTTTTGTCCATGCCAAAACCAGCACCGGCAAGCATGCCCAGCGCCGCGCCTGCAAGCGGGAACAGAATTCGGCGGGTTTGAGTTTTCATATTCTTCTCCGTATTACCGTTTTCCTGCGATGTCACTCAGGAAGGCTTACCGCCCTCCCCCAGCTGCCGCATCATCTGCTCGCGGATGCGTTGCGGCATGAGCCATGCCTAGCGAGATCGAGTAGTTACGGAATCTCGAATTCAACGTCTTCGATATCCAGCATCGCCAGCAGATCGGCAATCTTCTGATGGCCACCCGTTATCTGCTGGTACTCCTCGATGCACAGCAGCACATGTGTGGGCTTGCTGCCATCCGTGATAAATACCGGGCCATGCTCCGCTGTCTTCTTGGCCCGGCTGGAGTCCTGGTTTAACTCGCGGCTCGATAGGTCGTGATGGGCATGATGTCCCTCGAAAGCTAACACAACGTTTTCACGTAACTACTCTATTGCATTTTTGCAATTGCGGCGACGTATGGCTATGTGTTCTCGGTGCCAACCGCAGGTTTCCCGCGTTTGGCCCTGGGGTGAGCCGAGTCATATACCTTCGCCAAGTGTTGCCAGTCCAAGTGGGTATAGATCTGGGTGGTGGTGATGTTGGCGTGGCCGAGCATCTCCTGGACCGCCCGGAGATCACCTGACGATTGAAGCATATGGCTGGCAAAGGCGTGGCGGAGCATGTGCGGGTGTACCGATTGCCCCAGTCCGGACTGCGAGACCCAGTGATCGAGACGCATCTGTACGCTTCGCACCGAAAGACGTCTTCCCCAGCGGCTGAGGAACAATGCCGGAGTATCGTTACCGCCAAGGAGTGCCTGGCGCCAGCTCAACCAGGTCTTGATCGCTTTACAAGCTTGCCTGCCTACCGGCACCACGCGCGTTTTGCTGCCCTTGCCGGTAACCCGTGCCTCCCCTGCTTTCAGATCAATGTCGATGAAGTCCATGCCCGTCAGTTCGGACACCCGCAAGCCCGATGAATAAAGCAGCTCGAACATGGCGTGGTCACGTGCCAGCAAGACATTCGAGTCAATATCCTGCTCCTTCTTGCCATCGAGGAGCTGGGCGCAACTATCGGGTGAAAGCGTCTTGGGAAGGGCCCGTTTTACCTTCGGACCTTTTTGCCCGACACACGGGTTGTTCAGGTACCCGAATCTCTGGATGGCGTATGAATAGAATCCTCGCCAGCTTGATATATGTCTGGCCACGCTCGCCGGCGACAGGCTTTTCTTCCTGAGCTTGACGATCGTGTCCCGCACATCGGAGGCCACTGCGTCAGCCAGTGCTTTCCCGCTTTCTTCAGTCGCCTGGAGCAAAAAAAGAAGGTCCCTCTGGTAACTTTCAAGCGTGTTTGGAGAAAGCCGCCTCTCGGCCGCGAGGTGCTGGAGGTAGGCCGCAACATGTTGCCTGGAAAGCGTCAGGGCTTCCTTATCGTCCGTGTCGGACATCATCAAGTCTCATGGTCTCAGTTTCTCAACCGGGCGGGGATGATCTCCGCACGGGTACTACCGCTTACCCAAGGATACAGGCCGCGATCATGTGATCGCCAATCCATACCAGCAGCCTACATACATAGCAAACAACTCTTCCCTACGCCATGATGTGTATTGCATCAACACATAATATTCGCTTTGCATATGCTATTCGCAGATAGCATATGCTGGCACTATTTCGACCGTTCCAGCATTGCAGCCGTCATGCAGGTCACGGCATGCTTGACCAAACTCTCTTGTCGGGCAAGCAGCTCTGCCATGCTTGCAGCAAAACTGGTTCGCAGAACTGTGGCGTCAGCGAATGCCGAGGAGTCAGCGGCCAATTTGGCGATAGCCGTCGATCAGCGCGATTGTATGAGGCCGATCCCTGTACCATTTGTCTCTGCCAGTACGCTATGAGGAACCCCAATTGCCGAACATCGCATCCGTGCTCAAGGAAGAAATCGCAAGACTCGTCCGCAGGCAGTTTCGCAGCGAAACCGAAACCCTCAAGAAGGCATCGAGCCGCTACCGCACCGATATCGCGGCTTTAAAGCGGCGTATCGAGGCCTTGGAAAAGCAAATATCACATCTCGAAAAAATGGTGCCGAAAAATGTCGTGCCTACCGCCGACAAGGATTCTGAAACGAAACTGAGGTTCAAACCGCAGGGTGTGCGTGCGCAGCGGACGCGGCTCGAACTGTCGGCGCGGGAGTTGGGCGCGCTGGTAGGCGTCTCCGCCCAAACCATCTACAACTGGGAAACCGGCACGTCGCGCCCGAAGGCTGAGCAGCTTGCAGTCTTCGCGGCCGTCCGGAAGATGGGCAAGCGCGAGGTCAAGGCACGGCTTGACCAGATGCAAGCGGATTGAAGGACCAGCACACGCCGGACCGATGGCTCCGCCGCGTACGATCTAGGAACTCATTAAGTACGAGAGTAGTGTCGCTGAAGGGTTCAGGGCCCATGACTGCTCCACGCTGATTGGCCGAGGATGCTGCGCGGTCGATAATTCCGAAATGACAGGCAGGTCGTCGGCCAAAGGCGACATCGGCCTTTCGATTGACTGCGTCCGCTGTACTCGCAAGATCGGCCGTTGGCCGCCTCTCGCTCCTGAACGACCGCTTTCCTTCGTTTGGACGGCAGAATCCGCCACCCAAAACTGCCGTTCATGGCTTACTCGTCGAACGTCCGTTCCACAGCGGATAGCAGCCATTTTGACATCCGTCTGCTCAGCAATAACCAGTACATCTCGCAAGCCGTGTGTCAGTTCAGAGTACCCACGGTATGAACTAACCCTTGGTGGATACGATCAATTCTGTAGAATTGTCCCCATGCGTCGCCTTATTGCCCTGATCATCATGTTCATCGTTCCGCTCCAGTTCGCCTGGGCAGCGGCGGCCGGCCTGCATGGGCACGTGGCGATGGACACGGTGGGCGCGCATGTCCATGATCACGACCATCACGATGGCGGGCATGCCAGTCAAGACCTCGGCGCTCTCGGCAGTACCGACGGCGAACCGCACAATGAAGACGGTCATCATGGCAGCCACTGCCACCATGTGTTTTCCTTCATCTTCCATCAGCCCGGCTCCCTGCCCGGACTAGAACTGAAGGGCGGCCCGGTTCAGCACGCGCCAGCCGCCTTCCTCAGCCGCATCCCCCCCCTGCTCGACCGACCCCCTCTAGCGCGCGCCTGACCGGCGCGTCTATCTGATCTGTTCGATGCGGCCTTGAGCCGCGATCCCGTCGCGCGCCGGTGTTCTTCGCCCTGTTTCTTACACGAGGAAAACCATGCGACTCACGCTATCCGTATTCTTGCTCGCACTGCCATTGGCGGCGTGGGCGCAAACCCCGCTCACCGGCCCGGAACCAAGTTCGCCGCGCGCCAGCGAACCGGCTGCCCCGCTTACCCTGAATGCGGCCCTGGAACTGGCGCTTGGCGCCAACCCTGATCTATCAGCGGCGAGCCGCGAACTGGAGGCGCTCGACGCCACCATCACCCAAGCACAAGCCCGGCCCAATCCGGAACTTTCGGCCTTGATCGAGGACACTCGCCGGGAGACGCGGACCACGACCCTGCAGTTGAATCAGCCGATCGAACTGGGCGGCAAGCGTGGCGCCAGGATCGAAGCTGCTGAGCGCGGCCGCGATGCTGCATCCCTGGAGTTGGATGCCAAACGTGCCGAAATTCGTGCGGCGGTGACGGCGGCATTCTTTGACGTGCTGGTTGCGCAGGAACGTCTGCGGCTTGCCCAGGCGTCGGTCGAACTTGCGCAACGCGCGACCGGTGCCGCCTCCCGGCGAGTCACAGCTGGCAAGGTGTCCCCGGTCGAAGAGACCAGGGCGCGCGTGGCCGAGGCCGCCGTGCGTGTTGAACAGGCGCAGGCAGCAAGCGAGGTCACGACCGCACGCCGCCGACTGGCTGCCACCTGGGGCAATTCGTCACCGCGTTTCGAGCGCGCCGAAGGCGACCCCGAAGCCCTCCCACCACTCCCCGCCATGGCCGACCTGAACGCGCGCTTCGCCGCTTCCCCCAACTTGCTGCGGGCCAGGATTGAGGTCGATCGCCGGCAATCGCTGGCGGAAGTTGAACGAAGCCGGAGCGTTCCGGACATGATTGTCAGCCTGGGTGGCAAACGTATCGAAGAACTGGATCTCAACCAGGCGATCCTCGGCGTTTCGATTCCGATCCCGATCTTCGATCGCAACCAAGGGAACCTGCTTGAAGCGCTGCGTCGTACCGACAAGGCGCGCGACGAACTGGCCGCCGCCGAAACCCGTCTATCCAATGAACTGACGCTTGCGCACGAACGCCTGAATACGGCACGCCAGGAGGTGGCGTTGCTGCAGCGGGACATTCTGCCGGGAGCACAGAGTGCCTACGACGCCGCAACCAAGGGCTTCGAACTGGGCAAATTCAGCTTCCTCGAAGTGCTGGATGCTCAGCGAACGTCATTCCAGGCCAAATCCCAATATCTGCGCGCCCTGGCCGAGGCGCATCGATCCGCCGCCGAAATCGAACGCATTCTCGGCACGGCATCGACCCAATCGATCACGGCGCCAGCCGCCACTCAGCAGTAGGAGCCCACATGAAACTCAATCTGAACAAGAAACAGACCCTTTACATTGCCGCCGTCCTGGGAATCGGCGTCGTGCTGGCCGGACTGATCCTCGGCACGGGCAAGCAGCAGTCCGCAGACGACGGGCACGGGCAAGACAGCCATGCCGAAGTGCCGGATCACGCCGACGAAGAACCGCACGCGGCAGAAGCCGGTCCGGCCAAGGGGCCGCACGGCGGCAAGCTGTTCAACGATAACGGCTACGGGCTGGAGGTGACCATCTTCGAGCAAGGCGTGCCGCCGGAATTTCGCGTCTATCTCTACCGCGACGGCAAGCCGGTCGATCCGTCATCAAGCCAGGTTGCCATCACGCTGCATCGTCTCGGGCGCGAACCGCAGGTCATCCGGTTTGCCAAGGTAGGCGATTACCTCAGGGGCGACGCCGAAGTGGTCGAGCCACATTCGTTCAAGGTGGAGATCGCCGCGCAGTCCGGCGGCAAGGCGTACCGCTTTGGCTACGACCAGGCTGAAGCGCGGGTGAGCCTGAGCGATGCACAGCTTAAGCAAAACGGCGTGAGCCTGCTAACTGCCGGCCCGGCACGGATCAATGCCGCGCTGCAACTGATCGGCGAGATTCGCCTGAACGAAGACCGCATGGTGCACGTGGTGCCGTTGCTGACCGGGGTGGTGGCGGCTTCGCCGGCCAATGCCGGCGACCGGGTGAAAAAAGGCCAACTGCTGGCGGTGATTTCCAGCCAGGCGCTGGCCGACCAGCGCAGCGAACTGCTGGCGGCACAAAAACGCCTGGCGCTGATGCGCACGACGTTTGAGCGCGAGAAGCAGCTGTGGGAAGAAAAAATCTCCGCCGAGCAGGATTACCTGCAAGCGAAGCATGCCATGCAGGAAGCCGACATCGCCGTACAGAACGCGCGCCAGAAACTGGCGTCGCTGGGCGGCGCGGGACAACCGCGCAGCGCGCTGACGCGCTACGAAATCCGCGCGCCGATCGACGGCGTGGTGGTCGAAAAGCACCTCTCGCTGGGCGAAGCCGTGCAGGGTGACGCGAAGATTTTCGTCATCGCCGATTTGTCCACGGTGTGGGTGGACATGACGGTTGCGGCCAAGGACATCGGCGCAGTCAGACCTGGCCAGAAAGCGGACATCCAGGCCACCGCGTTTGCAGCGCAGGGCAGCGGCACGATTTCCTACGTCGGCGCGCTGGTCGGCGAAGCGACGCGCGCGGCTACCGCGCGGGTGGTATTGCCCAACCCCGCCGGGGTCTGGCGCCCCGGCTTGCAGGTCAAGGTGCAGCTGGTCACCGGCTCGGTCGAGGTGCCAGTCGCGGTGTCCGCAGAAGCGATTCAGACCGTGCGCGACTGGACGGTGGTGTTCGGACGTTACGGCAACGATCTGGAAGCGCGCCCGCTGGAACTCGGGCGCAGTGACGGCAAGTTCATCGAGGTCGTCAGCGGGCTGAATGCGGGCGAAGTGTATGCCGCGACGAACAGCTTCCTGATCAAGGCCGATCTGGAAAAATCCGGCGCGAGCCACGACCACTAGGAGATCCCGATGAAACAGATCATCGCTATCGTGCAGCCGCATCGGCTGGACAGCATTGAACAGGCCCTGCATGGCCTCGCCCATTTATCCGGCTTCACCTACTTTCCGGCGCATGGCCATTCCCGTGGGCAGGGCCCACACCACGCCTTTGTGCCCACCGAGTGGAATCCGGACGCCCACGAGCGACTGGTGCTGCTGATGTTTTGCGCGGACGAACACGCGCAGACGGTGGTGGAAGCCATCCGCGCAGCGGCCTGCACAGGCAATCCCGGCGACGGTCTGATCGCTGTTTCTGAACTGGCAGACGTGCTGCGCATTCGCTCCGGCGAACGCGGCGACGCGGCGCTTTAGGAAAAATCCTCATCATGTTCGAAAAAATTATCCGTTTCGCCATCGACCAGCGCTGGCTGGTTCTGCTGATGACGCTGGGCATGGCGGCGCTCGGCGTTTACAACTACCAACAGCTGCCGATCGACGCCGTGCCTGACATCACCAACGTGCAGGTGCAGATCAACACGGCCGCCCCCGGTTATTCGCCGCTCGAATCCGAGCAGCGCATCACCTTCCCGATCGAAACCGTCATGGCCGGGCTGCCCGGTCTGGAGCAGACACGCTCGCTGTCGCGTTATGGCCTGTCGCAGGTGACGGTGATCTTCAAGGAAGGCACCGACATCTACTTTGCGCGGCAACTCGTCAACGAGCGCATCGGCCAGGCGCGGGCGCAATTGCCCACCGGAGTCGCGCCGGAAATGGGGCCGATTTCGACCGGCCTGGGCGAGATTTTCATGTGGACGGTCGAGGCCAAGCCGGGCGCGAAAAAAGCCGACGGCAGCGCCTATACGCCGACCGATCTGCGCGAAATTCAGGACTGGATCATCAAGCCGCAATTGCGCAACGTGCCGGGGGTGACCGAGATCAACAGTATCGGCGGCTATGCCAAGACGTTTCAGGTCGCGCCGCTGCCCGACAAGCTGATGGCCTACGGCCTGACGCTGCATGACCTGGTTGCCGCCATCGAGCGCAATAACGGCAACACGGGCGCGGGCTACATTGAAAAAAGCGGCGAGCAATACCTGATCCGCGCGCCCGGCCAGGTCGCCAATCTGGCCGACATCGGCAACATCATCGTCGGCAGCCGGGAAGGCGTTCCGATTCGCATCGGCGACGTGGCCGAGGTCGGCATGGGCAAGGAGCTGCGCACCGGCGCGGCAACCGAGAACGGGCGCGAAGTCGTGCTCGGCACGGTGTTCATGCTGATCGGCGAAAACAGCCGCACCGTGTCGCAGGCGGTGGCCAAGCGACTGGAAGAAGTCAACCGCACGCTGCCTGCCGGAGTGGTTGCGCAGACGGTGTACGACCGCACCATCCTGGTCGACAAGGCGATCGACACGGTCAAGAAAAACCTGATCGAAGGCGCGCTGCTGGTGATCGCGGTACTGTTCCTGTTCCTGGGCAACATCCGCGCCGCGATCATCACCGCCATGGTCATCCCGCTGGCGATGCTGTTCACCTTTACCGGCATGGTCAGCAACAAGGTCAGCGCCAACCTGATGAGCCTGGGCGCACTCGACTTCGGCATCATCATCGACGGCGCGGTGGTGATCGTCGAGAACTGCGTGCGCCGGCTGGCACACGCGCAAGCTGCGACGGGGCGACCGCTCACCCGCAACGAGCGCTTTCACGAAGTGTTCCTGGCGTCGCGCGAAGCGCGGCGGCCGCTGCTGTTCGGCCAGCTCATCATCATGGTCGTCTACCTGCCGATCTTCGCGCTCACGGGCGTTGAGGGCAAGATGTTCCACCCGATGGCGTTCACCGTGGTCGCGGCCCTGCTCGGCGCGATGATCCTGTCGGTGACGTTCATCCCCGCCGCCGTCGCGCTGCTGATCGGCGATAAGGTCAGCGAGAAGGAAAATCGTCTGATGGGCTGGGCGCGGCGCGGCTATGCGCCAATGCTGAATTTTTCGCTGAAGAATGCCCCCCTGGTGCTGAGCTTCGCAGCTGTCGCAGTGGTGTTGTCGGCGCTGCTGCTCACGCGCATGGGCAGCGAATTTGTGCCCAGCCTCAACGAGGGCGACATCGCGCTGCACGCCTTGCGCATTCCCGGCACCAGCCTGTCGCAGGCAGTCGAGATGCAGACCGAACTCGAACGCACAATCAAGCAGTTTCCAGAAGTCGAGCGGATTTTCGCCAAGCTCGGCACAGCGGAAATCGCCACCGACCCGATGCCGCCCAGCGTCGCGGACAACTTCATCATGCTCAAACCGCAGTCGGAATGGCCCGATCCCACGCGCAGCAAGGCCGACCTGGTGCAGGCGATGCGGGAGGCGACCGCCAAAGTGCCCGGCAACAACTACGAGTACACCCAGCCGATCCAGATGCGCTTCAACGAACTGCTGTCGGGCGTGAGGAGCGACGTGGCGGTCAAGGTGTTCGGCGACGACATGGACACCATGAACGCCAGCGCCGAAGCGATTTCCCGAGTGCTCGAAAGCGTGCCGGGCGCGGCCGACGTCAAGGTCGAACAGACCACCGGGCTGCCGATGCTGACCATCCAGATCGACCGCGAAAAAACCGCGCGTCTTGGCATCAATGTCGGCGACGTGCAGGACGCGGTGTCGATCGCGCTCGGCGGGCGCGAAGCCGGCGTGCTGTTCGAGGGCGATCGGCGCTTCGACATCATCGTCCGTCTGCCCGAGCGCCTGCGCAACGACCTGGCGGCGATGCAGCAGTTGCCGATTCCCCTGCCATCCACTGCGGACAATGCACAAGCCAACTTCGTGCGGCTGGGCGAGGTGGCAAGCGTCAACGTCGCTCCCGGCCCCAACCAGATCAGCCGCGAAGACGGCAAGCGCCGGGTGGTCGTCACCGCCAACGTACGCGGGCGCGACATCGGCTCGTTCGTCAGCGAAGCCACGCAGAGAATCCAGGCCGACGCGCCGGTTCCCGCCGGCTACTGGACAACTTGGGGCGGCACTTTCGAGCAGCTGCAATCGGCCGCCAAGCGCCTGCAAATCGTTGTCCCGGTCGCGCTGCTACTGGTGTTCATGCTGCTGTTCGCCATGTTCGGCAACGTCAAGGACGGGCTGCTGGTATTCACCGGCGTGCCATTCGCGCTCACCGGCGGCATCCTCGCGCTGTGGTTGCGCGATATTCCGCTGTCGATCTCGGCGGGCGTCGGCTTCATCGCGCTGTCGGGTGTGGCCGTGCTGAACGGCCTGGTGATGATCGCCTACATCCGCAGCCTGCGCGAAGACGGGAAACGGCTTGACGCGGCGATTGTCGATGGTGCGCTGACCCGCCTGCGCCCGGTGCTGATGACCGCGCTGGTGGCTTCGCTTGGGTTCATCCCGATGGCGATCGCCACCGGCACCGGCGCCGAAGTGCAGCGCCCCCTCGCTACCGTTGTCATCGGCGGCATCCTGTCTTCTACCGCACTGACGCTGCTGGTTCTGCCGCTCCTGTATCGACTGGCGCACCGGAAAGAGGAAGAGATCGAGGCAAATCCTGTTGATAACAGCAGACTGCAAGCACAACCCGCCTGACCGGAACGCCCCGGCCGACAGGCCGGGACGTCTCGTCTAATCAATCAACATCGCAAGGAGAGAAAAATGAAACAAATGACAATGCTGTTCCTGCTGGCGCTGACCGGCTGCGCCTCTAACGTAGCGCTCAAGGACGCGGCCGATACCACCCGGGCCGTGGGTACCCTGTCGGCCTGGGAGGCAACGCATAGGATGGAGGTAATGCTGGATGGAAAACGATATGAAGGGGAGTGGGTGAGAAATCCGTGCACGACGGATGCATGCCATGGCATATACAGAAACGACATCCTGGGACTCCATAGGGGGCATACCAGCAAAGGCAACAAGGCTACGCTTGAATCAGCCGATGGCGAGCGCCTGGTTTGCGAATGGGTCAGTCACATTACCGATGTCAAAGGCACTTGCCAAACCCAGGACGGGCGCCAGTTCAGATTAAAGTCGGGTGATTGATTGGAAAAAGATAGACTGTTAGGGCGGTGTCCGGCCTGTTTATCTTGTTGGCTGTTCTGACTGGCCGTACGTAATGGTCGACCTGCTGCCCCCACATTCGTCCTCAGCATTAGTCTCAACGTGTCACAAGCGGACCTCAGCTCTTCGCAGCCACCAACGGCAGAAACGGGTCGAGAACACGCATTCACCGAAGTTGGAAGCAGCCGTTCGGCGTAAATTCCTGACCAGTGGCTGCCCTTGGCCGCATAGCGGCAGGATCGACCGTGGTGGTAGTGGTGAACGCCTTGCGTTTGCTGGCCTATCGTGGGCGAAATGAGTAATCAACGGTCGGCCATCTGGCCCGCCCTGGGCGCTGCCGCGCTGTTCGGCGCCAGCACGCCGCTGGTCAAGCTGCTGGTGGGCGAGTTGCCGACCTTGCTGCTGGCCGGGCTGCTTTATACGGGCAGCGGACTGGGGCTGGCCGTGATCCGCCTGCTGCGGGATCGCGGCTGGAAACCGAGCGGGCTGGCACCCGGGGAATGGCGCTGGCTCGGCGGCGCCATCGTCTTCGGCGGGTTGCTGGGACCGGTGCTGCTGGTGTTCGGCCTCACCCATACCGATGCCGGCGCCGCCTCCCTCATGCTCAACCTGGAGGCGGTACTCACTGCCGTGCTGGCCTGGGTGGTGTTCAGGGAAAACGCCGACCGCCGCATCGTCCTCGGCATGCTGCTCATCGTCGCGGGGGGCGCGGTGCTCGCCTGGCCCACTGCCGGTATCGAGACCCCGAACGGGATCGGCCTTCTGGCCATCGCCGCCGCCTGCCTCTGCTGGGCCATCGACAACAACCTGACGCGCCGGGTGTCCGGCTCGGATGCCCTGTTCATCGCCGGCGCGAAGGGCTGGACGGCAGGCCTCGTCAACACCGGCCTCGCTTTCCTGCTGGGGGCCGCCCTGCCGGCCTGGCCCGCCGCTGGCGCCGCCATGGCGGTCGGCCTGCTGGGGTACGGGGCGAGTCTGGTGCTGTTCGTGCAGGCCTTGCGTGGTCTGGGCACGGCGCGCACCGGCGCCTATTTTTCCACGGCACCCTTCATCGGTGCCGCGATCGCCATCCTGCTGCTGGGCGAAGCGACGCCTGCGCCGTTCTGGGTCGCCGCCGGCCTGATGGGGCTTGGAGTCTGGCTGCACCTGACCGAGCGGCACGAACATGAGCACACCCACGAGCCGACGGAACACGCCCACCCGCATGTTCACGATGCGCATCACCAGCATGCGCATGATTTCGGGTGGGACGGCCACGAGCCGCACAGCCACCTGCATCGACACGGGGCCCTGACGCACAAACATCCGCATTTCCCGGATCTCCATCATCGGCATGGGCATTGATCCCGGGTGGACGAGACCAGGGGAAAGTCAGCTGAGGCCGTGCAGTACGCCACCGACTGCTCTGGTCGGTAAGCCGCAGGCATGGCGGCGCCGGTTACTCGGCCAAAGCTGTGAATGAACCGGGCGTTGACGGATTTTGACCCTACGCGGAAAGGATCAAGCCCGAGGATAATGTCTACTTCTTGGCCATGTGCCGCCGTTTGGAAACTGATGGCCTTGACAATGGAGCCCCGCGTGAAACACCCCATCCTGTCCCTGATAGCGCTGTCCCTACTTATCATGCCCGTGCAAGCTGCCGAAGATCTTCGCGTGGCAGTTGAAATGCCCGACATGATGAAATCCCATATGCTCGCGAACATGCGCGACCATCTGCTGACGCTCAGCGAAATCCAGTCGGCTTTGGCAAAGGGCGAATACGAGGTCGCCGCCGATCTAGCTGAAAAGCGTCTGGGCATGACTTCCCTTGAGTCGCATGGCGCAGCCCACATGGCTGGATTCATGCCCAAGGGCATGCAGGAAATCGGCTATAACATGCACCGGGCCGCGAGCCGTTTCGCCGTCAAAGCCCAGGAGGCGCAAGTCACCCGTGACCTGCCGCGCGCCTTGGGTGCCTTGAGCGAAGTCTCCCAGCAATGTATCGCCTGTCACGCGGGCTATCGGCTCAAATGAAGCGCGGCCGGCATTACCTGACTGTTCTAGCATTTGCTTGCACTTCCGCCGCTGCAAGCGGCGACCAGCCAGCTGACAGCAGAATCAATCTCAAGCTCACGCCCGAGGAACGGGTTGAGTTCCTGGCCGAGATGCGACACATGCTGGGCAGCATCCAGGGCATCATGCAAGGCATCGGCGAATCGGACCGGGCCCGGATCGCGGCCGCCGCGCGGCAGTCCGGCAACCGGATGGCGCGCGCCACGCCGGCCTCGGTTCGAGCGAAGCTGCCCCAGGCATTTCGTGATCTTGGCGGGCCAACGCACATGATGTTCGAGGAACTGGCCGTCCGCGCTGAGACCGACGACATGGACAGCCTCGCCCGCGACACTTCAACCCTGATGAACCAGTGCATGGCGTGTCACGCCACGTTCCGCGTGCATTGACCTCTACCCTCCCCCACATGAAATCGACCATGAAACGCCTGTTCGCTCTCCCGCTGATTGCCCTCATTTTCCTCTTCCCGCACCTGGCCCGCGCGCTGGACATGCCCTTCAAGGAGGTGTCTCCGGGCGTCTACGCCTACATCGGCGAAACGGGCCTGCGCACGTATGAGAACGAGGGGATGAATGGCAACGCCGGCTTCATCGTCACCCAAGCTGGCGTGGTGGTGGTGGACAGCGGTTCCAGTTACCAGGTGGCGCAGAAGATCCATGCCGCGATCCGCAAGGTGACCAAACAGCCGGTCAAGGTCGTGATCAACACCGGCGGCCAGGATCACCGCTGGCTGGGCAATGGCTATTTCAAGGCGCAGGGCGCGGAAATCATCGCGGCCGCCGCGGCCGTCGACGACATGAACGCGCGTGGCGCCATGCAGATGGAGGGGCTGAAAGCCGAACTCAAGGAAAAGCTTGCCGGAACCGAGCCCGTGCTGCCGACCCGCACCTTCGACAAGGAACTGACGCTGAAGCTGGGCGGGCGCGAGATCCGCCTGCTGCACTTCCAGCCGGCACATACCCCCGGAGACATCATCGTCTGGCTGCCCAAGGAGCGGGTTGTGTTTGCCGGCGACATCGTGTTCGTCGATCGCCTGCTGGGCGTGCTGCCCTTCAGCAGCGCCAGCGGCTGGCTCGCCTCCTTCGAGGAAATGGCCAAGCTGAAACCGCGCCTGATCATTCCCGGCCACGGCGACGTCTGCGATCTGGACAAGGCCCGGCGGGAAACCGCCGACTATCTGCGCCTGTTGATCACCCACATGGAGCGCGCCGTGGACAAGGGCAACGACCTGCAGCAGGCCATCGATAGCCTGGATCAAAGCGCATTCGCCAAGCTGCCCAATTACGACCTGCTCAAGGGCGGCAACGCCAGCCGGGTGTATCTGGAAATGGAAAGCCGTTGAACCCGGTTCTCTTCGCCGTCTCCGGCGTCGAGACCTGGCTCTGGCTGCCGCCCCTGGCGGCCTTCGTGGTGTCGTTCTTCACCTCGATGGTGGGGATTTCCGGCGCCTTCCTGCTCATGCCCTTCCAGATGAGCGTTCTGGGCTTCGCCGGCCCGGCGGCCAGTGCCACCAATCTGGTGTTCAACCTCTTCGCCACCCCCGGCGGCGTCTGGCGCTATGCGCGCGACAGCCGCATGGCGTGGCCGCTGGCGCGGCTGATTATTCTGGGCACCCTGCCCGGTGTGGTGCTGGGCTTCTACCTGCGCACCCTGTACCTGCCGGACGCCGCACGCTTCAAGCTGTTCGTTGGCGTGATCCTGCTATATCTGGCCTGGCGGCTGCTGGGCGAGTTCGCACCCTGGAAGAAGCGGCGGCACATCCCGACTCCGGCGGGTGGCGCGACGCTGCATCGGGTACATAGCGACTGGCAGCGCATGTCGTTCACCCTTGGCGAGCACGAATATGGTTTTTCGGTGCCGGCCATGCTGGCCTTGGCTTTTGTTGTCGGAATCATCGGCGGCACCTATGGCATCGGTGGCGGCGCCATCATCGCGCCGTTCTGCATCGCCATCTTCCGACTGCCGGTGGTGCTGGTGGCGGGCGCGGCCCTGGCCGGCACCTTCGCCACCTCGGTTTTGGCGTGATCGTGTATTCCATGCTGCCGCTGCCCGGCGGCGGCCACGCTTCGCCGGACTGGGCCTTGGGCACCCTGTTCGGGTTGGGTGGACTGGCTGGGATGTACTTGGGCGCGGCGACTCAAAAGCATATCCCCCAGCGGGTGCTCAAGATCGGGTTAGGGCTCGTGTTGAGTGGCCTGGGTGGGATGTATCTATGGCCGGGATTGACCTGATCCAGCCGGTTTTCCTTCAGTAGAGGCAGTTGACTGCGCACACCGAGATCGTGCCGGCATCGGTTGTCGACGTCGGATCCAGTCAACCATACAAGCAGCCATTCTCGGGCATTTTGCGAACGGCAGTTCGCCGCCGGTTGCACGCACCGAACATGCCTCCTGAAAAGTGGCCGTCCGAGACCGGCAACACAATCAGACTCCCATCAACAACGAAGGAGTCTGACATGGAAAGCAATCACACTCTGGTACCAGCGTTGTCGCGTTCCGACCCGTAGTGGTTGGACAATCCCACCAGCGAAAATATGGCCGGTGGCTGTGGCAGCAGATCAAGCCGGCATTGCCGGGCCTGTCGCAGATCAAGGTGATGGATACGCACGACCCTGGCTGCGTGTATCGGGGGTGAGTCGTGGCCTGAAGGTTGGAGGGACGGCTCTATACCCTATGCAGGCTGCTTCGATTTCCACCGTATCCCGTTGCGGCAAGTGGTTGCCGCAACGGGATTTTGCGCAACCTGGTATAAATGACTCTTGCTATATTCTAATAATCGTGAGAATGTTGGTTCCATGAACAAACGCCAAACCAAAGACCTGCTCTACGAACAAGTGGCCCGCATCGGCAAGGCGGTCTCCAGTCCCAAGCGCCTGGAACTGCTGGAGATTCTGGCGCAGGGCGAAAGGACCGTTGACGCCCTGGCTGCCGAAGCCAGCATCGACATCAAGCTGGCGAGCGCGCACCTCAAGGTGCTGAAGGAAGCCCGACTGGTCGAGGCGCGGCGCGATGGCCGCTTCATCGCCTATCGCCTGTCCGGCGAAGATGTCAGCGCGCTGTGGGTCAACCTGCGCACGGTGGCTGAAGAGCACCTGGTCGAACTCAAGGTGGCAATGGAGCGGATATTCGCCGCGCCGGAAAAGCTCGACGCCGAAACGCGACGCTCGCTGATGGACAAGGCGCGACGGGGCGACGTGGTGGTGATCGATGTGCGGCCTTCCACCGAATATGCCAGCGGCCACCTGCCGTTTGCACGCTCGATGCCACTCGACGAAATCCGCCAGCGCATCAAGGAACTGCCCTCCGACAAGGACATCGTCGCCTACTGCCGGGGACCGTTCTGCATGATGTCCGCCGAGGCAGTGGCGCTGCTGAAAGAACACGGTTACCGCGCGCAGAAGATCGCCGACGGCACGCCCGAATGGCAGGCGGCGGGCTTGCCGCTGGCCGAGTCTTAATCCGAACTATCTTTCAAGGAGACCACTATGTTTTTCCGTCAATTGCTGGCCAAAGACGCCACCCTGTCCTACTTTTTCGGTTGCGGTTCCTGCCACGTCGGCGTCGCCGTCGATCCCGTGCTCGGCGATGAGCAGTGGTTCATCGATGAGGCCGCCAAGCAGGACGTGAAAATCACGCACGTCATCGACACCCATGTGCATGCCGATCACTTTTCCGGCGGCCGGGCACTGGCGGAAAAGACGGGGGCGCTGTATTGCCTGCACGAATCCAACAGCAGCCGTGTGAAGTTTCCTTTCGAGCCGCTCAAGGATGGCCAGCGCATCGACGTCGGCAATGTCGTCGTCGACGTGCTGCACACCCCCGGCCACACCCCCGACTCGATCTGTTTGACGGTGGCCGACAAGCGTCGCGCCACGACGGACGATGCGGCACCGTGGTTCGTGCTCACCGGCGATACCCTGTTCGTCGGCAGCGCAGGGCGGCCCGATCTCGCTGGCAAGGAAATCGAAATGGCCGGACAGATCTACGACACGGTGCACCAGCGCCTGATGACGCTGGCGCCCGAGGTCGAGCTGTATCCCGGCCACACCTCAGGCAGTGCCTGCGGTGCCGGCATGTCGGGCAAGCCGATGTCGACGATCGGCTTCGAGAAGCGCTGGAACCCGATGCTGGCGATGAACCGCGATGAATTCGTCGCCACGCTGACCGAGTCGATTCCGCCGCGCCCTGCGGAAATGGATCGCATGGTCGCGTTCAACCTCGGTAACTGATATGTCGATCGCTCAAGAAGTGGGGGAGTACCGCTACGGCATTCGTCACAACATTGCCCAGTTCTCGCACCAACTGGTGCAGGTGTTTTTCGTTGGCCTCACCATCGGTATGTTCCGCACCGTGGTGCCCGCGCTCGCCGAGTCCGAGTTCGGCGTGGCCAAGGGCTCCTTCATGATGTTGATGGCCTTCGTCACCGCCTTCGGCTTCGTCAAGGGCACGCTCAACTTCGTGGCCGGCCGGCTGTCCGAGCGCATCGGCCGCAAGAAGGTGCTGTTCATCGGCTGGCTGGCCGCAGTACCCATCCCGTTCATGATCCTGTACGCCCCGAGCTGGGGCTGGATCGTGGCGGCGACGGTGCTGCTGGGCGTGAACCAGGGCCTTGCCTGGTCGATGACGCAGACCTCCAAGCTTGACCTCACCAACGCCGACCAGCGTGGCCTCACCATCGGCCTCAATGAGTTCTCCGGCTACTTCGGCGTGGCGGTGGCGGGCATCATCACCGGTTATCTCGCCACCGCCTACGGGCCGCGCGAAGGCCTGATGCTGTTCGGTCTGGTGGTGGTGGGCGCAGCCGGCCTGCTGACCCTGCTGTGGGTGAAGGACACCTTGCCGTGGGCGCATGCCGAAGGCAAAAAGCACGCCGCCGGACAGATGACCGGCCCGAAGCCGCGCTACCCGGCCAATATTTCCGATAAGCCCAGCACCTGGGAAGTGTTCACCCTGATGTCGTGGCGCGATGCGCGCATGGCGTCGGTCAGCCAGGCCGGTCTCACGGAGAAGTTTGTCGATGCGCTGGTGTGGGTGTTCTTCCCCGTCTACCTCTACCAGCACGGCTTGAGCCTCGCCGGCATCGGCTGGGTGGTCGGGGTGTACGGCTTCGTCTGGGGCATGTCGCAGTTCGTCACCGGCCACCTGTCCGACCGCATCGGCCGCAAGAAGCCGATCGTCTGGGGCATGTGGCTGTGCGGCGCCGGCGTCGGCCTGGTGCTGCTGGGCGAGGGCGAATTGTGGTGGTCGTTCGCCGCCGCGGTGATGGGCTTCGGCATGGCGCTGCTGTACCCGACGCTGTCCGCCGCCGTGTCCGACATCGCGCACCCCAACTGGCGCGGCTCGGCCATCGGCATCTACCGCTTCTGGCGCGACCTCGGCTACGGCATTGGCGCGCTGCTGCTGGGCGCGGTGGCGGCGCTGTTCGGCGGCATCGAAGCGGGGTTCTGGTTTACTGCCGCCGCCATGTTTGCCTCGGGCCTCATCGTTTTGATGGCCTGTGAGGAAACGCACCCACGCCTCAACCCGGCTGACGATTGATCTTAAAGGAACACCATGAACAAAACCCTGATTGCCCTGTTTGCCAGTCTTTCCCTGCTGGCTGCCCCTGCTTATTCCGAAGAAAATCCCGCCGTGGTCGATGCGCTGTCCGGCTACATGGACTTCGCCGAATATGGCAGCAGCCTGATCTGGCCTGAACAGATTCCGAAAGAGGACTGGAAGAAGGTTTTCATCGTCGACGCCCGCGACGCCGCCCAGTACGCGAAAGAGCACATCCCCGGCGCAGTGAACATCGACTGGCGGCAGGCGGTGGCGCGGCGCAGCGAGTTGCCGAAAGACCGCATGGTGGTGATGTACTGCAACTCCGGCTCACTGTCCGCGCAAGCGGTATTCGCCCTGCGTCTGCTCGGTTATGACAACGTGAAGGTGCTGCAGGACGGCATCGAAGGCTGGAAAGCCAAGGGCGGCTTCGAGGCCCACGCCCGCGCCAGCAAGCCGGCCGGGCACTGAACCGGGTCACACCGTGCAACTCGACCTGACGTTCCAGCTGGCACTGCAGGGCAGCTTCCGCGAACTTGCGCTGTGGCTGCCGCTGCCACAGGACACTCCGCAGCAGCGGCGGCTTGCGCTTGAGAGCGATGGCAACCATGCCGAGCTGACGCTTCACCACGATCCGGTGCATGGGGCGCCGATGTTGTTCGTGCGCTGGCCGGGTGTTCAGGACGATCCGCGGTTGACCGTCACCACATGCGTGGAGACGGTGGAGGCGGGTTTCGATCTCGCGCAGGCACATGCGGATGCACCGCTTCACGACGAGGCGCGCCGTTACCTTGCTGCGAGCGCACATTTACCCGTCGACGGCGAAGTTCGCACTCGGGCCAAGTCGATCACGCACGGCCTGGTCACGCCAGTAGACAAGTTGCGCGCCCTTTACGGCTGGGTGCTGACGCACGCCCAGCGCCGCTTCGATGTCACCTGGTGCGGCCTGGGGGATGTGCCAGCCATGCTGGCGGCCGGGGAGTTCTGCGGCAAGTGCGTGGACATCAATTCGCTGCTGGTGGCCCTGTGCCGCGCCGCGGGCCTGCCGGCGCGCACGGTGCTTGGTATCCGCGCCGCGCCGTCGCGCCTCGATCCTACGCTGGGCGCATCCGGTGACGTCACCCAGGCACTGCATACCCGGGCGGAGGTGTATCTGGGCGGCCTCGGCTGGGTGCCAGCTGACCCTGCCGATGCATTAAAACTTGCGGATGCAGGCGCGCCCGACACGCTCCAGCGAGAGGTCAACGCCTATCTGCTGGGCAGCGCCGAGGCCAACTGGGTCGCCTACAACCACGCCCGCGATTTCCAGCTCGCTCCACCGGCAACGGGTGGACCGCTCAATCTCCTCACCGCCCCCTATGCCGAGACTGACGGCATGCCGTGCAACATCGAAGCGGGAACGCAGGGGTACAGCATTTTCAGCCGCCCGACCGGATCTTAAATCCGGCCAGACGACGCATCAATATTGTTTGAATTCTGATGGCGGGTAGCTGGCGATGCCGGGCCGGTCATCAGCCTTGGCAGACGAACAAGCTTGAGGCACAAGGCTGATTAGTACACTGGGCCGATTCATTGGTGATACGGCACGGACAGGACTGACTTACGGGATAATGAATCCATGAGTCCCAAGAAAAAACTGTTCGAGCAATTCGCCCGTGTCGCCAAATCGCTGGCCAGCCCGAATCGGCTGGAATTGCTGGAGACGCTGGCACAGGGCGAGAAGAGTGTGGATGCCCTGGCCCAGGCAACGGGCATGTCGGTTGCCAACACCTCGCATCACCTGCAGATCCTGCGCGATTCAGGCCTGGTCGAATCACGCAAGGAGGGATTGCAGGTGATCTACCGCCTTTCGGATGACCAGATTCCGACCTTGATGGGCTGCATCAGCCGCATCGCGGAGAAACACCTGGCCGAGGTGGAACGCATTGTTCGTGAGCATTTCGATACGCGCGACTCACTGACGCCCGTGGGGCGCAATGAGTTGATGGCTCGGGTCAAGGAAGGGGGGACCATGGTCATCGACGTGCGACCTGCTGAGGAATACCAGGCAGGCCACATCCCCGGTGCGATCAATATCCCGGTGGATGAACTGCCGCAGCATTTGGAGGCCCTTCCGCATGGGCAGGAAATCGTCGCCTACTGCCGCGGTCCCTACTGCATGTTGGCCTTCGAGGCCGTGGCAACCTTGCGGGAAGCAGGCTATCAGGCGCGCCGCCTGGAAGACGGCTTTCCCGAGTGGAAAGCCGACAGCCGCCCCGTCGATAGTGGAACGCCGGATTCGCAGAAATAAGCAATTTCAGCCCCGCCAAATAATTCATTGACAGGAAGTCCTGTTGTGCCTAGTGTTCAAGCATTCTCTTGAATAGTTGAATAAGGGGCACAGATATGGACATCCTTGCGATCCTCGCCGGCATGGCAACCGGAACAGTGTTGGGCCTGTTCGGCAGCGGCGGCTCCATCATCGCCACGCCGGCGCTGCTTTACCTGCTCGACGTGGCACCCAAGTCCGCCATCGCCATGAGTCTGGGCATCGTCGCGGTGACGGCGACGATCGCCGCGCTGGACAACTGGAGACGCGGCAATGTGGATGTGTCGGTGGCTGCGGTGTTCGGCCTGTTCGGCGTAGCCGGCACCTACGCCGGAGCCCGCCTCGGCGTGGTGACGCCGGTGGCAATCCAACTCACGGTGTTCGCCCTGGTGATGTACGCGGCGGCCTGGCGCATGCTCAAGCCGGCCCGGCTCGCAGTCCCTGCATCAGGATATGCATCCGTGTCCGGCAATGCGGCGGCGCTGCCTTGCACCGGCCTGTTCTCCCCCTGCATGGCGCACATGGCCCTGCACGGCATCGGCGTCGGCGTGCTCACCGGCTTCGTCGGCGTTGGCGGCGGCTTCCTCATCGTCCCGGCCCTGGTGCTGCTTTCACGCATCCCCATGAAGATAGCGGTAGGCACGTCCCTGGCCATCGTCGCCGCCAAGTCCTATGCGGGCTTCGCGGGCTACATGGGCGCGGTGCCCATCGACTGGGCGCTGATGGGCGGGTTCACCGCCGTCACCGTGGTGGCCAGCTTCGCCGGCACCCGGATCGCCCACCGGTTTTCGCAGGACACCCTGAAGCGCGCCTTCGCGGTGTTCCTGCTGTTCGTCGCCACCTATATCCTGGTGAAAAGCGTTTTATAAAGGAGAGACAGAGATGACACGCCTTATTCCCGTACTTCTTGCATCATTGGTCTTCGCGAGCCTGGTCTCGCCTGCCGCCGCCGCGCCCCCCGGTGCGACCGAACTCAACGGACAGAAGGTGCTCACCCTGGTGGTGCGCGAGCCGCCGGCGCTGCGCTGCAACAACAACATGCAGGTGGCGGCCGAGCTGTCCAATCTCTACAAGGTGCCGGTGCTAGTGGTGCCCGCTTCGCTCGCCCCAGCCTCGAAGGCGCCCGCCGTGTACTGGGGCGACCAGCGCATCGCCGAGGACGGCGGCGACTTCAACGGCATGGTGGGGTTTGCCCAGATGCAGGACATCCTGGAAATCGAGGGGGTGCCCAAGCAGGACAAGCAGGGCCGTTTGCTGGAAGTAAAAAAGGAGTTCGAGGCCCTTAAGTCTGCCATCAAAAGCGAGCAGTGAGCATGCGACCGCTGATTGCACTACTACTCGCCTTGAGTTTCCCTGCCGCGGCCCATGCCGCGGAATCCCAGTCTTGGGAAGGCTGGATTGTGGGCGAGCCGTGCGCGGACCGGCTGCAGGTGGCGGACTGTCCGTTGCGGTACATCGACCGTCCGGTGCTGCTACTGGAGGACGGCCGTGCGCTCGCTTTCGTCGTGGCTGAAGGCCGTGCGGCTTCCCCTGCCGAAGTGGACAAGGCGTACGGCAAGAAAATCCGCATCCAGGGCGGCCTGCAGGACGGCGTCCTGCAGCCGGTGCAACTCGAGGTGCTGGAGGTGAGCGGCGAACGCAAGTTTTTCAAGGGGTGCCTGTGATCCGGGTGATGCAAGCCCTCATCCTGCTGCTGTTCGCTTTCCTGCTGCCGGGTCTTGCCTCGGCCGCAGGGATGAGTCTAGCCGGGTTGGCGCAGCAGGCGGGAATGGAAGCCTATCCCGTGCCGCTGAAGGCCCCGGCTTTTCGCCTGGCCTCCCTGAGCGGCGAGGCGCGTAGCCAGGCCGACTACTGGGGTCGCGTGGTGCTGCTCAATTTCTGGGCCAGTTGGTGCCCGCCCTGCCGCGAAGAATTTCCCTCTCTGGTGCGCTTGCAGGCGGCGATGAACAAGGAGCCGTTCACGGTGCTGGCAGTGGCGGTTCGGGATGGCGATGAGGCGGTGGCGGGGTTTCTCACCGCAGGCCGCCCGCCTTTCGACGTGCTGCTCGACCGCGATGGCGCGACAGCGGCGGCTTGGCACGCCGCCGGCGTGCCGGTGACCTATTTGCTGGACCGGCAGGGACGGCTGCTGGCGGGCAAGGTAGGGCCGATGCAATGGGACAGCGCGGACATGCAGCGGCTGATCCGCCACATCTTGTTGGAACAACGCTAAGGAGGAGACAGGCGATGCGATTCGTACTCTGGCTGATGTTGTTGTGGCCCGTGGCTGCCGCCGCGGGACAGAACCTGCTGATTTCCACGGAAGAACTGGCTGCGGCGCAAGCTCAACGGCCGCTGGCCCTGATCGACGCGGAAAACGCAGAGAGCTACCAGCGCGCCCACCTTCCGGGGGCGCTGAATCTGTATTACATGGATCTGGAAGACGCCGAAGAGAACGCCAAGACCGGCCTGCCCATCCATCCCAACCTGGGGGCGAGCAAATTCGGCGCCCTGGGCATCCGCCGCGACACCGAGGTGGTGGTGTACGACTCGGGCAACGGGCGCGGCGCCTCCGCCGTGCGCTACATCCTCAATTTCCTCGGCCACGAGCGGGTGCGCGTGCTGGATGGCGGCTTCCGCAAATGGCTGAAGGAAGGACGCCCGCTCGCCCAGGCAACGCCCAGGCCGGCCAAGGTCATCTATGTGGCGCAGCCGCGCAATGACTGGGCACTGAAGACCGAAGCACTGGCCGGGCGCGCCGCTGTGATGCTGGATGCGCGCTCCATCGCCGAGTACGCCGGCAAGGACGCCGGCGGCGCGCGCCAGGCCGGCCACATCCCGGGCGCGAAAAGCCTGCCTTGGACCCTGCTGGGCGGCGAACTAGCGACTTTCAAGGACGCGGAAGCGATGCGGCGGGTGCTGGCCGAGCATGGCGTGACGCCCGACAAGGAAATCATCACCTATTGCAATCCTGGGTTGGGGCGTTCCACCTTCCTTCAGATGGCCCTGGAGTCCCTCGGCTACGACAAGGTCAAGGTCTACTCCGGCTCCTGGATCGAGTGGGCCTCCGATCCCGCACGCCCCATCGAGAGGTAATGCCATGGAACGCCGCGAATTTCTCAAGAGTACGGCTTGGTGCGGACTGGCACTGGCCTTCGGCGGGCCGCTAACCAGCCTGCGCGCGCATGCGGCCGGGCTTGCCCCAAACCGCACGTGGGAAGACTTCTACCGCAAGGAATTCACCGCCACCCGCGGCGACGCCCAGGGCTTCGCCTTCCATTGCTCCAACTGCCAAGGCAACTGCGCCTGGAAGGTGTACGCGAAGGATGGCGTGGTCACGCGGGAGGAGCAGGCCGCCGCCTATCCGCCGGTCAACCCGAATATTCCGGACGCCAATCCGCGCGGCTGCAACAAGGGCATCGTCCATTCCAAGCAGATGTATCAGGCCGACCGCCTGCTGCATCCGATGAAACGCACCGGCAAGCGCGGCGAGGGAAAATGGCAGCGGGTGAGCTGGGAGGCGGCCATCGACGACATCGCCGTTCGCGTCGTGGACACGCTGGAAAAGAACGGGCTGTCCTCGCTCATGCTCTATTGCGGCACCGGCATTCTGTCCCAGGGGCGGCGCGCGGGGCCGTTGCGCCTGGGCTCGCTGCTGGGCGCCCAGCGCCTGTATCCGGCCAGCGCGGTGGGCGACATGTTTAGCGGCGCCTCGCTGGCCTATGGGCTCGCCACCGTGGGGCACACGCTGGACGCCTGGTTCGAGGCCAAGACCATCGTGCTGTGGGGCATCAACGCCGCCGTCACCCGCATCCCGGATGCCCACTATCTTTCCGAGGCGCGCTACAACGGCGCCAAGATCTACTGCATCACCCCCGAGTACAACGCCACCGCCAAGCTCTCCACCGACTGGCTGCCGGTCAAGCCGGGCACTGACAGTTTTCTGGCGATGTCGCTGCTCAACGTGCTGTTTCGCGACGACCTCATTGACCGCGAGTTCGTGCGCGAGCAGACCGATTTGACCTTCCTGGTACGCACCGACACGGGCGAACTGCTGCGCCACAAGGATTTACGCGACAAGGGCAAGGACGACGTGTTCTATTGCTGGGACGAGGAAAGCCAATCGCCCCAGCCCATGCCCGGCACCCAGGGCCACTTCAAGAAGTCGCTGCGCCTGGGCAAGCTCAAGCCCGCGCTAAGCGGCACCTGGGAGGTCAAGGACAAGGACGGCAAGGCCATCCCCGTCACCACCGTGTTCGAGCAGGCAAAAAAAGAGTCCCTCAAATACCCGCCTGCCGAAACTCACAAGACCACCGGTGTGCATCCGGATCTGGTCGAGCGCATGGCAAAGGACCTGGCGAAGGCCGACAAGGCCATCGTCAACATCGGCTTTTCGCTGCACAAATACGTGTCGGGAACGATGACCTGCTGGGCGGCGGCGCTGGCCTGCGCGCTTACCGGCCACGCGGGCGAACGCGGTGGGCTGGACACCGAGAACAACTGGAGCCTGGGCGGCATCGGGCCGCTGTCCAGCCCCAAGCCGGCACGTTTCGCCTCGGGCTTTTTCAACGAATGGATGAACGGCGACATGGAAAAGACCATGCAGCGCCACTATTCCGACGCGCACCTGAAGGCCACGGCCGGCTTCGATTCCAAAGACATCGCCCATCTCGCCGAGCAGTTCCGCCAGACCAGCAACGCATATTTCGGCAAGCCCGGCACGGTGCTGCTCTTCGCCGACAACATGCTGCAACGCAACAAGTCCGAGGCGCATTACCGCCAGGCCTTCATCGAAGGGCTCGACCTCTTCGTCAACGTCAACCACCGCATGGATTCCACCGCGCTGTGGGCGGATTACGTGCTGCCGGCGAAGAGCCAGTACGAGTCCTGGGACATCCGCGGCGAACTGGGCTACCACCGCTTCTGCAACATCACCGTGCCGCCGAAGGGCCTGAAGCCCATCGGCGAGACCAAATCCGAGTGGGAGATCTGCCTGCTGCTGGCGCGGGCGATGGCGAAGGAGGCGAAGCGGCGCGGCATCGGCGCCATCCCCGACCCCGACTTCCTCGAAACCAGGGACGACAAGGCGGCGCCGGTGATGCGCGACCTGGCCCGCCTGCCCGAAGATTTCACCGACAACGGCACGCTCATGAACGACGAAGACGTGGTGCGCTGGCTGATGAAAAATGTCCCCGCCATCGCGCCGTGGACACCGGAGGACGCCATGAAGCGCGGCTTCGTCCCGCTCAACCGCGAGGCCGGCTTCAACTCGCCGCTGTACGCCAACCGGCCGTTCCATTCCTTCGAACACAACGTCTATCTGCGCCAGCCCTACAAGACGCTCTCAGGCCGGCAGCAGTTCTACGTCGACCATCCCGTGTTCAGGCAGCTCGGCTGCACCACGCCGACGGCCATGAAGCCGCTGCGTCCGCCGAGCTTCCCGCTCGCCTTCTTCACGCCCCACGCCCGCCACGGCATCCATTCCCAGTGGCGCAGCAACGCCCAGTTGCTGCGCCTGCAGCGCGGCGAGCCCTACATCTGGCTGAACCCGGCCACCGCAAAAGCGCGGAGCATCGCCGAAGGCGACCCGGTACGGGTGTTCAACGACGTCGGCGCGTTCAGCGCCCGCGCAAAGCTCATGCCCGCCGTGCCGCCCGGCTCGGTTGTCATGGACCACGCCTGGGAGCCTTACCAGTTCAGCCAGCGCCTCGGCCTCAACAACGTGGTGGCGGGGCTGCTCTCGCCGATCGAACTGGCGGGCGGCTGGGGACACCTCAAATTCAACCCCAACTGGGACGGCAACATGATCGCCTTCGAATCGGCGGTGGATGTGGAGAAAACGGCATGAGTACACGTCAGCTCGCGATGGTCATCGACCTCAACAAGTGCATCGGCTGCCAGACCTGCACCCTGGCCTGCAAGTCGCAGTGGACGGATCGCGGCGGCCGCGAATTCATGTACTGGAACCACGTGGAGACCCGGCCCGGCAAGGGTTTCCCGCGCGACTGGGAAGCGGCCGGCGGCGGCTGGGAAAACGACAGTCTCAAACCGGGCAAGCTACCGCGTCTGGTCGAGGACTATGGCGTTCCCGCCGACTTCAATTACGAAGCGGCGCTGTTCGAGCCCGGCGACAAACCGCTGCGCCCGTTGGACGCCATGCAATGGGGCCCGAACTGGGAAGAAGACCAGGGCGCGGGCGAATTCCCCAACGGCTATTTTTTCTACCTGCCGCGCCTGTGCAACCACTGCACCAAGCCGGCCTGCCTCGCCGCCTGCCCGCGCCAGGCCATCTACAAGCGCGAACAGGACGGCATCGTGCTGATCGACCAGGAACGCTGCCGCGGCTACCGCTACTGCGTGGCCGCCTGTCCGTACAAGAAGATCTATTTCAATCCGCTGGCGGGCAAGTCGGAAAAATGCATCTTCTGCTATCCGCGCGTGGAGAAGGGTGTGCCCCAGGCCTGCGCCTACCAGTGCGTCGGCCGCGCCCGCCACGTTTCCTACCTGGACGATAGCGAGGGCGCGGCGCACCAGCTGGTGAACGTGTGGAAAGTGGCGCTGCCGCTGCATGCCGAATACGGCACCCAGCCCAACGTCTATTACGTGCCGCCGCTGTCGCCGCCGACTTTCGACGCGGACGGCAAACCCACCGGCCGGCCGCGCATCCCGGACGATTACCTGCAACAGTTGTTCGGGCCGGCGGTCGATACTGCGCTCGCCACCTTGCAGCAGGAGATCGACAAAAAAGCGCGCGGCGAACAGTCGCCGCTGATGGATATGCTGATCGCCTACCGCCACGGCGACATGTTCCGCCTGAGCCGCCCCGATGGAGTGACGCCATGAATCGGGCACTGGTTTGGCTGTTGCTGCTGCTCATCGCGCCGTCCTGGTCCGCAGCCGAAAGCGGGCGAACGATCAGGGTCGCCGAGCATGCCGGCGTGCCGCCCCTCGACCCCGCCGACCTCGCCTGGACGCGGGCGTCGGCAACGCGCGTGGCGCTCTATCCGCAGGCCACCGCACCGGGCGGACCGGGCGGCGCAGTCCTGCCGGTGGAGGTGCGCGCGCTCCACGGCGCCGGGCGACTGGCCGTGCGCCTGGCCTGGACGGATGCACACGAAAATTCAGCCGACCCCCACGCCACCCACCGCTTCGCCGATGCGGTGGCCGTGCAGTTCGCGCCGGCGGGCAAAACCCTGCCCTACGTGGGCATGGGAGAAACCGGACAGCCGGTGCAAATCTGGTTCTGGCGCGCCGGCCAGCCAGCCCAGCGGCTGGCCGCACAAGGCTTTGGCAGCCTTGCACGCAGCACGGGCGCGGCACCCGAGGCGCGCGCCCAACGAACCGCCGGCGGCTGGGAAGTCGTGCTGCGCGGCGAGACGGGTGCCAGGCCTGGCGCCGCCGTCGCCTTCGCCGTCTGGGATGGCGCCGAGGATGGCCGCGCGGGGCGCAAGCGCCTGTCTGCCTGGCAGGCACTGGAGGTTCACGGCGGCCCATCACCCACGGCGCTGGGGTCGGAGGCGCACAGCAGCGGCGATCCGTCACGGGGCGCGCGCCTCTATGCCGAGCGCGGCTGCGCGGCCTGCCACGCGCCGGACGTAGGCGTGGGCCCCAGCCTCGTGCACGCCGGCGGCATTCACTGGCCCGGCTACCTGCGCCGCGCCATCCTCGAACCCGCCGCGTTCCGCGTGCCCGGGTATGCTTCGGCCATGCCCGCCATGCCGCTGCAAACGAATGAGGTCGAGGATTTGGTAGCATATTTGATGAGCTTGCATTGAAACAGGAGACTCAATGAGTTTTGAAATTCGCGTTATTTCCCAGCACCCCCCCGGTGGACGATGCACGCTCTATGCTGGCTATGCAGAAGTTCTGGCTGCCCATCTGGACGCACGTACGGAAGTTGTATTCAGCTCCGAGCGCGACGCGCATGGGTCGGGTTTTCCTTCCCTGCTCGTGAATGGCGTTTCTGTCCAGCCGGCGGATGGGGTGATCGTGATGCCGGCGGACATCGCCGCTGCGCTCGCCGCGCGCGGCATGTCCGAAGAAGCGATAACGGGACTCCCCGAGGCCCTGGAAGCACCGCTGGAACGCATGCTGGAAGCAGCGGGTTGAGTTTGCGCGTCGCCAGCCACAATAAATTTCCCGGAGGAAAAAACATGAAGGAAGGACTGTCCACCCGCTGTGTCCATGCCGGCGAACCGCACGACGCACACGGCTCGCCGCACGCCCCGATCTACACCACGACGACGTTCAAATTCCCTTCGACCGCCGAGTTGCTCGACGTGGTGGAAGGGCGCAAGGCGGGGGCGCTCTACACCCGCTACGGCCTCAATCCCACGATCCAGGCGTTGGAGGAAAAGCTTGCCGCCATTGAAGGGGCGGACGCCGCGCTGGCCTTCGCTTCCGGCATGGCGGCGGAGTCCGCGCTGTTCCTTACTCACGGCCTCAAGGGCATCGTCTGCCTGGGCGATGCTTATGGGGGCACGCTGGAACTTCTCGCCAGCCAGCTGCCGCTACTGGGTATCCCCACCCATCTTCTACTGGGCAGCGAACTCGAACGCCTGCCTGAAATTCTCAAACAGGGTGTGGGCATGGTGTTCTTCGAGACGCCTACCAACCCGGCCCTGGAACTGTTCGATATCGCCGAGATTGCCGATCTCGCCCACGCCCACGGCGCGCTGGTCGTGGTGGACAACACCTTCGCCTCACCGGTGAACCAGAATCCACTGGCGCTGGGCGCCGACTTCGTGGTGCACAGCGCCACTAAATACCTGGGCGGCCATTCCGATCTCACTGCAGGCGCCCTGATGGGCAGCAAGGAACTCGTCATGCCGGTGTGGGGCTGGCGCAAGAATCTGGGCCAGACCATCGCTCCGGAAATCGCCGCCCAACTTGCACGCAGCCTGCGCACGCTGACCGTACGGGTGGAACGCCAGAACGAAACCGCGATGAAGATCGCCAAGGCCATTCAGGCGCATCCTGGGGTAGAGCGCGTGCTGTATCCCGGCCTGCCGGATTTTCCAGGCCATGACTTGGCCAAACGCCAAATGAAGGGTTACGGCGGCATGCTCACGATTGAAGTCAGAGGTGACGGCGCGGCTGCAACGCGGGTAGCGGATGCGCTCAAGCTGTTTGCGCTAGCACCCTCGCTGGGTGGCGTGGAGAGCCTGGTCACGCAACCCTGCACCACCACCCATCACGGCCTGACGCCGGAAGAACGCGCGCGGCGCGGCATCTCCGACGCCATGCTGCGCATTTCGGTCGGACTGGAGGATGCGGACGATCTGATCGCCGATCTCGAACAGGCGTTGGCATGAGCGACCCCATCTACCTCGACTACAACGCCACCACGCCGGTCGATCCGCGCGTGCTGGACGCCATGCTGCCGTACCTCGCTGTGCACTATGGCAACCCGTCCTCCGACCACGTCTACGGCCAGCGTGCGAAGGCTGCAGTGGAGGCCGCCCGCGCCGAGGTGGCGGCATTGATTGGCGCATCGCCTGCAGAAATCGTCTTCACCGGTTGCGCCACCGAAGCCAACAACCTGGCACTGCTGGGGGCCGCGCGGGCAGCGCAACCCGGCGGGCGTACTGTGTTGGTGACGTCTTCCATCGAGCATCCCTCCGTACTGCAACCGCTGCGCCATCTGGCACGGGAAGGCCGGTCAGTCATCGAACTGCCGGTGGACGCGTCCGGCAGGGTGCAAGTGGATCACGCGGCAAACGTCATCACGCCGGAAGTGGCGCTGGTGTCGGTGATGCTGGCCAACAACGAGACCGGCAGCCTGCAAGCCGTGCGCGCGCTGGCCGATCTCGCGCATGCCGTGGGTGCATTGATGCACGTGGACGCGGCCCAGGCCGTCGGCAAGGTGGCGGTGGACGTGAATGCACTGGGCGCCGACCTGTTGACCCTCGCCGGCCACAAGTTTTACGCACCCAAGGGCGTGGGGGCGCTGTATGTGCGAACGGGCGTCGCGCTCGAACCGATCCAGTACGGTGCCGGCCACGAACATGGCTTGCGTCCCGGCACCGAAAACGTGCCGCATATCGTCGCACTGGGCGAGGCGGCACGGCTGGTACGGACAACGCTGGCGCACGAAGCCACGCGCATGACAGCGCTGCGCGACCGCCTGCATGGTCTGCTCACCGCCGCCATTCCCGGTCTGCAGCTCAACGGCCACCCGACCGAACGCCTGCCCAACACCCTCAACATTTCCTTCCCTGCTGTAGCGGGTTGGCAGGTGCTGGACGCGGCCCCTGCCGTGGCGGCGTCCACCGGTTCTGCCTGCCATGCCGGCGACCATGCAGTGAGCGGCGTGCTCGCGGCGATGGGGCTGACCCCGGAAGCGGCCATGGGCGCGGTGCGCCTGTCGCTGGGACGGTTCACGACCGAGAGTGAAATCGACGCGGCCGCAGAGGCATTGATCGGCGCGTGGAAATCACTTGCGGCATGAACCCCGCCGACTATGACGCGTGGTATGCGACCCCGCGCGGGCACTGGATCGGCGAGACCGAATACGCACTGGCCGCGCGCCAGCTAGGTGCACGACCAGGTGACAGCCTGCTCGACGTCGGCTGCGGCACCGGCTGGTTCAGCCGCCGCGCCACGGCGGATGGCCTCGCCGTCACCGGTCTCGACCCCAATCCCGTTTGGCTGGATTACGCGCGGTCCCACAGCGGCCCGGCCTTGAGCTGGGTAGAGGGCGATGCGCGCGCGCTGCCGTTTGCCGACGCCAGCTTCGACAACGTGCTGTCGATCGCCGCGCTGTGCTTCATCGACGACGAGCGGCAAGCCGTCGTCGAATGCGTGCGAGTGGCACGCCACCGCTTTGCCATCGGCTGGCTCAACCGGGAAAGTTTTCTGTACCGGCAAAAGGGCCGTCACGGTGGTAGCGGTGCCTATCGCGGTGCCCGCTGGCATAGTGCGGGCGAGGTGCGCACCCTGTTTGCCGGTTTGCCGGTACGCAACCTGAAGCTGCGTTCGGCCATTTTTCTGCCTTCAGGAACCGGTTTCGCCACTTTATTGGAGCGAGGCATTCCCAAAGTGCTGCCATGGGGCGGGCTGCTGATCGTGGCAGGTGAGAAAAACTGATTTGGAATTGGAAGGAGGCAGGCCAGAATGATTGCAGGCGGCGACGGTTAAGCTGACCGACGCAGACGTTCGAAGGTATTTCGCGGTCTGGCTGCCAGGGATCCGGGCGGGCTGACTGACAACACCCCCCTTCGCCGCCTTTGGCGGATTTCCAGTCAGGCGCAGATGCTGACTGCCACTCGGCCTTAACAGTTGTGAATGACTTTCCAGCCCTTGGCATGCCAAGATCGACTCAACCACTCCGCCCCTCGCTTTTACATGCCCGAAGTCCGGATAAGCTTTCTCGTGGCCCTTGCGTTATCGCTGGGGGTTCACGCAGGCCTGCTGGCGCTATCGGCGGTCAAGGCGCAACTACCCGACCCGGCACCGGCAGTCTCAGAGCCCCTGCAGGTCAACCTCATGAGCGTGCCTGTCCCGCAGAAAGAACCTGTCTCCAAGGCAGCCCGGGCGGAAGCTTCCCGCATCGCAAAACCACGCGCCAACCCCGCCATCCCATCGCCATCAGACGCGGAGGATGAGGAACATGTTCGCGTCACGGCTTCCATCCCGCCCTCTCCCACACCCGAGAAACAGTTGGCTTCCATGCCGGCGCCGCCCGCTCCAACCGCAGAAGAATGGGCACAGGCCTCCACCTACACGCTCAAGAACAGCAAGCGTTACCGATACAACTGGGGGCAACAGGTGCGCAGCATGATGGGGACGGCGGTGGAAGGTGAGCGACAGGGCCTGGTGCGCGTCCATGTCGAGATCGCACCTGACGGCAAGCTCGCCAAGGTGGACGTGCTGTGGTCAACCTCGGAGCCGGTCGAAAAGCTGGCCCTGCAGGCGATTCGATCCATGCCGCCGCTGCCGCCCACGCCGACGAGCCAGCCCCTGGTTTTCGAGAAGACCATCGCATTTCTGCCGTTCGAGACGGGCTGGCCGCCCATCTACAAGTACGACTGTCTTCCGGATCCGCCGTCCTTCCATAACGCGTTCGCGTGGAACGGTTCCTCGCCCCAGCTCACTTCGCAGGCACACCAGAAAAACGCTTCACCCTCGCGCAGCGACACCCCACAGACCGAGTGCCCCGACGCCGGGCCGGACTCCATCGAGGCGGAAGAAAAGGACATGGAACGTCAATTCAAGGAATGGGGCGCGGTGCGATTGAATGGGGGCGATTGAGTTTTTCAAGAACGACGTCCTTGGTCGAAGTTCGTGCGCCTGTAACGGGTCGGGGCTGGCCGGCTGGACTGGGTAAAGCGGGCGTTCAGGCGCCAAGGGTAGTCAACGACGGGTCTTGGACGTACAGCGGACGCGGTCAATAGAAAGACTCCTGTCGCCTTTGGCCGACGACCGCCTGTCATGGCTGGCGGTCGACCGTCGCGTCCTCGGCCAGGTTGGAAGTGCCAAGAAAAATAGGGACGTATCACTCTAGGCATACTTGGCCTTCAAAGGGTGTTACTACGCAGATGGCTAATCTGCTGGAAAACAGTGTTATGTTAGGTTGATCATCGCGACCGTCCAGTCACCGGCCCGGACGCTCGTAGCCAGACGCGAAATGTCCGCTTTGCGGGAATGTGCCTCAATAGGTGCCACCGGCAAGATGGAGCGAACTAATGGACGGACGAGTTACGCAATTCTGCCATGGCTGAAGAAATAACCCGAACGGCGGAATGCATTAAGAGCCCCGCGAGACCAAGTGCAACGACAGCATCGGGCCAGCCAGAACCGGTGAGCCAGACTCCACCGGCCGCCACGAACACGGAAAGATTCGATGCGATGTCGTTGCGCGAGCATTCCCACACCGAACTCATATTCACGTCTTCATGGCGATGCCGCCACAGAAGAAAAAGGCAAAGGGAGTTTGCGGCAAGACCAAGGAGACTGAACGCGCCCATAACCTCGAAAACGGGAAGAGTCGGGACAAAAGCTTTGTAGACAATTTGAGCAGCCACGACCAAAGCCGCGAGGAAAATGAGCTCGCCCTTAAACAGCGCAACCTTAGCCTTGGTGGTAGCGCCCCTCGAAACCGCGTAAAGACTGAGACCGTATGTCAAAGCGTCTCCCAGGTTGTCGAGACTGTCTGCAAGCAGCGCAGTTGACTTGCCATACAGCGCAGCAGCAACGATGACAATGAACATAACGGCATTGACGCCCAGGACAACTTGTAACGTCCCACGCTGCCGCTCGCGCAGGCGATCTATGGAACAATCTTCATTACAGCATCCGCTCATGGCGACAATCTAACAGTTAACCGATCCCGGGACTGGATTTCAATTTGATACAATTGTGCCCAAGTGGTTCGTCGATATGCAAAGTCGTTCGCCCGAGATCTCCACATAGCAGCGCCCAATACGCCGACGTGAGGTGGCCCTGACTGGCAGCCATGGCCGTCGAGTTCTGCCGTCCAAACGAATCCGCAAAGGAAAGCGGTCGTTCAGGAGCGAGAGCGGCCAGCGGCCGGTCTTGCGAGTACAGTGGACGCAGTCAATCGAAAGGCCGATGTCGCCTTTGGCCGACCAGGAGACGGTCGTCGCACCCTCGTTGAACTTCCGCAACGGGGTGCGGATTCATGCATTCCTAATATTCAAGGATTCTTTAACTGGTTCAGCACACTCGGGGGCCTCGTGCCGTGGATTGTTGAGCTGTCGGCTCACTGTCCATTCCGTCAGCCAGTCATTTGGTGCTGGCGCAAGCAACCGTTTGATGCTCGTCGTATCCTGAATAGCGGGATCAAGCCAGCGTTCATAGTCATTCGGATCAAGTATCACCGGCATGCGGTCGTGCAGCCGCTTCATGAACTGATTAGCGTCGGTGACGATGATGGTGCAGCTCGTCACGTCACCCTGCGGCCCTTTCCACACGTCCCACAGTCCTGCCAGAGCGAACGGTGAACCATCCTTCATTCCGATGTGGTGGGGAATCTTGATGCCGCCTTCCTCGTGCCACTCGTAGAAGCCGTCGGTTGGGATGATGCAACGGTGGCACTTGAACGGCGCCCGGAATGTGGGCTTGGTATCGACCGTCTCGGCCCGTGCGTTGATCGTAGAGTAACTCTTGTCCGATTCCTTCGCCCACGACGGTATCAGCCCCCAGTGCGCCAGCGACAGATGCCGACCGTTAGCGTCGGCGCGGATGATGGCGATGTCCTGCGAGGGGGCGATATTGTAGCGTGGCGGCAGATCGGGCATATCCTTCAGGTCGAATGCCGCTTTAAGTGCCTGTGGGTTTTTCAGAGCGAAGCGTCCACACATATCAACTCACCCTCGGCAGTTCATCCCAACGCGTAGTGTAGGACGGCGACACGCGTTCGCGCTTCATCTGCCACGGTTTCCTGACCCCCTCGGCCGCCAGCTTGAGCGTGCCGCGCCCCCAGCGGGCATTCGCACGGTCGATCACGTCCATCAACAGCGGGCGCGCCGGAGCGGAGACAGCGAACAGAACTCCCTGCGCCTGGTCTTCACCGTGCAAATCCATCAGCATCACACCGGCCTTCTGATAGGCGAAACCCGGGCGATAGATGCGCTTCAGCCCCCACAGCACTGCGCGGGTCAGACGCATGGTGTCGCTGGTCGCCTGCGTCAGGGGAACGGTGATGCCGCGCTGGTACTGCGGCTGCTTTTCGCTGAACGGGTTGGTGCGGATATAGACCTGCACGGCATTGGCCAGCGAGTGCTGGCGTCGCAGCTTCTCGGCAGCGCGGGCGATGTAGGTCGAGACGGCTTCCTCCAGATCGGTCAGCGCGTAGACATACTCGCCAAACGAGCGCGACGCCATGATCTGCTGCTTGTTGGGCGCGACCTCCTCCAGCGCCAGGCACGACACGCCGCGCAGTTCCTGCACCGTGCGCTCCAATACCACCGAGAATTCACGCCGGATCAGCGCAGCGTCGGCGTCGCGCAGCGCCCGCACCGTGGCAATGCCAATCGCATTCAGTTGCTCGGACAGGCGACGGCCAACGCCCCAGACTTCGCCGACCTCGATACGCTCGAACAGCGCGGTCAGTTCATCGGCTGCGATTCGGCCAAGGTCACAGACGCTATCAGCCCCGGCCAGGTCTTTCTTGGCGCAGTGGTTGGCCAGCTTGGCGAGCGTCTTAGTCGGGGCAATGCCGACGCACACCGGAATGCCCACCCATTGCCGCACCTGCTGGCGGATACGCTGCCCCATGTCAGCCAACCCGTCGGCAGGGAAGCCGTCGAGACCAAGAAAGCACTCGTCGATGCTGTAGATTTCCTGATCCGGCGAGAAGCGTGAAATCACGCCCATCATGCGGTTGCTCATGTCGGCGTACAGCGTGTAGTTGCTCGACAGCGCCAGAATGCCGTGCCGGACAGCCAAGTCTTTCAATTGGAACCATGGCACCCCCATCTTCACGCCCAGCGCCTTGACCTCGCCACTGCGGGCGACCACGCAGCCGTCATTGTTGGAGAGCACAACAACGGGTATGCCTTCCAGCCTGGGGTTGAACACCCGCTCGCAGGAGACGTAGAAGTTGTTGCCATCGACCAGCGCGAAGCTCATCGCTTGATCCGCTGGATGACGCTGGTGACGACCCCCCAGATGGTGAGTTCCTGCCCTTCCGTGAACTCGATGGGGGCATAGGCTGGGTTCTCGGCCATCAGGCGGATTCGTCCACGGCGCTTTTCCAGTCGCTTCACCGTCAGATCACCGTCGATCACGGCAATGACGATGTCACCGTGGCGAGCTTCCAGCGCACGATCGACCACCAGCAGGTTGCCTTCCTGGATACCCGCACCCGTCATCGAGTCGCCCGTCGCCTGAACGAAGAAGGTCGCATCCTTGTGCTCGATCAGGTGTTCGTTGAGGTCGAGGAATGCCTCTACATAGTCATCGGCAGGAGATGGAAAACCAGCTCGTACTTTGTGGCCGAACATCGGCAGAGTCAGGCGTGCGGCATCAGGACGGGGAACCCGTGTACCGGGTGGGGCGGCGGCTAGCGCCTGAACGGCGGATGCGAGGCGTAGCGGAAGGCGAATGACCTTGGTGGGTTCGCTATTGGGGCGTCCGGCGCCGGGGCGAGGACCGCCATGTCGGGGCTTGGTGGATTCAGTCATTCTTGGATTATGTTACAAATATCAAGAACCGCGAACTACAGGGTGTAATCCGCGCTGGTCAAAGGGCGGCCAAGTTTGATGTCGACAAATATATGTCTGCCACTGAACAGTGGTCACTCTGGGTGATACCCGTGACGGACTGCTCTATGGGTTAGCTGCTAGCGACGTAACGAAGGTCAATCGTCACGGGCAGACCCCTTTTCCCATGGCGAACTGATACAGCGAACATGCGCTCGGTGGGAATCCCATTATCGGAAGCAGATTTTTCGACGTCCTGAATTATCGTGTTGTCGTCCAGTAGCTTTTTAAGATCGTTGTCATACAGACAACAGGGAACTTTCAAGAGCAACTTGGATTTCTGCAGGCCGTCTTCGTCAAGGAATTGAACACTAATTACAAACACCTTCGGTGTATCACGAACACGTGGTTCTTCTACAGTCTGGGCGGCAAGAACAATCTCTTTTGCCCGTTCACAATCGGCAGCACTTATCCCCCAGGCAAGGGTCTCGTGATAATCCAATGGCAAGATGGTGATTACGGTACCAGTGACGACGTCTTGTATGGCAACAAAGTAGTCGTTGTCCAGGTGGCTGTAAAAAACCAGATGCACTCTGTTGAAGCCTGGTCGCTGACCGGTATTTACAACAAGTCCACGGTCTAAAATCTTAGCGATTTCATCACAGCTTAACGATGTCCGTTGAGCTACTCGTTTAAATGCGTGTCGTGAGAAATTGGCGAATGACGGCATGTCTGTGCGGCTCTGGTTTATGAACAGTTATTTTTCCCGCCTGAAATCCCAGGGCGGCATTGGGTTTGTATCTCCCCACAGCCCAAGCCTTCTCAGTTGTGCCATTAACTCGGCATTTTCATAGATTGGCTGGTCTTCAGCAGCCTGTTCTTTGGCGTATTTTCTGTACCACCAAGCCATGCCATCCTTGACTTGTTCCAGGCCAATATCAACGCCATTCACAGTAACTTTGCATATCTGCCGACCCCATCGGTCAACCTTGGGGCAATCAGCGACAGCCTGCTGGCTAAAAGACAGTCTGCTTATATTTAACTTCGACTTGTCGCCCCACGCTTGATGGCGCTCGGGAGCGTCTATGCCAGCGATCCTGATTTTGTATTGCTGGCGATCCACCAGAAGGGTCAGGGTGTCTCCATCAGTAATGCCTACTACGTGGCCAGTAAGGGTACCTGCGTTGGTTGCCGTGGTCAGCAGCATGAGCGCCATAGCAATGAGGACTTGGCCTCGGTTAGAATCTTTCTTACCCATTTCAGGATTACGTTCCATGGTTGACCTATCAAGTTTCCAACAGTACTACAAGCTGGCAGACGTGCTCATCGAGCAGGCGAGTAAAGAGCAGCTTGCAGAATGCGTCAGACTGCTTGCGTTGAACTTGGCCCACTATCAGGGGTTGTACGGCGAAGTGCCATTGGATGAAGTGCTGGCGGCCCTTGATGCGAGTGAGCCTAATGACGACCAAGCGAATCTGCTCGCTGGTGGAATGGAAAATCTAGTCGGGGTGCTGGGTAATGTTCTCAGTGGGCTGGGGGAAAAGAAGCACTAGCCAGTCGTTTGAATCCAGGCATGGACATACATCGGTTGATAAGCCGTGCTGGCACTAGGTCTAGGTCAGAGTTCGATTATTATTTACAGCTTAATTAGCCAGATCAATGAAAGGTGTCATCGTGAAGAAACTCATCGCACTCCTCGGCGTCATGATCATATCCATGCCTGCATTTGCTGCCGACAATGCCTGCATGACCCAGGCGGCTGAGAAAAAGCTGTCTGGCGCAGCTCAAACCAGCTTCATCCGAAAGTGTGTGGTTGATGGCTGTGAGGCCACGTCGATAGAGAAGAAGCTTGCGGGCGCCGCCAAGAGCAGCTTTACGACGAAGTGTGAGGCCGATGGATTGCAGCCCTACTGCGAGAAGCAGGCCGTGGGTAAGAAATTGTCGGGTGCCGCCAAAACCAGTTTCATGAAGAAGTGCCAAACAGGCAACTAATCATGAAGGTGTTACAGAGCCGGGGCATGCTCAAAGAGGGCTAGGAGCAGAGAGGCACTAACTGACTGTTTGAATGCGGACGCGGCCTACAAGGGCAGCGCCACGTCCGCACATTTCACATCACTTTTTCTTTGCAGCTTTCTTACCCGCAACGGCAGCCTTGAAACCGGCGCCGGCCGTAAAGCGCGGCACAGTTGTGGCAGCGATCTTCAGTTCCTTGCCTGTTTGTGGATTGCGTCCAGTACGAGCGGCACGCTTGGAAGATTTGAAAGCGCCAAACCCAATGAGGGTCACAGAATCACCTTTCGCTACCGCTTTGACGACGGTGGCGAGGATGGCATCAAGCGCCCTTCCGGCAGCTGCCTTGCTGATGTCTGCTTCGGCTGCCGTGGCTTCGATCAATTCAGTCTTATTCATGAAAGTCCCTTGGGTTGGTTGAGAAGATTTGATGCTACCAGCGTTCAGGCATTCGTGGCCTGGCAGGCAAACAGTCATAAGCCAGCAATAGCAATATGGGGGGCGCGTTTCGATGAGCCATCTAGCGTCAAAGCATATGCAGTTCATGATAAGGTCAATTATCAAGAATGCTGTTTTTCTGATTCAACTCAAGGATCTGTGACCTATATTTCCTGTTCCTTCTTGATTTCAGCCAGTTAGCCATGGAATCCACACGCAAAATCGGGCGTCACCACCTCGCCTTTTACCGCGGCTGGTTGCAGGGCCTCGACCTCAAGGTCGCAGCGGACCGCTATCTCGAATCCGGCCTCGATCAGCGCATCGCGCGCTCCACGCTGGCCTGGATCCAGCAAGCTCTGACGATGGCCGCCCGCCGGCACGGCCGACATGCGCTGGCCCGGCTGCTGCGCCTGCCGCTCGGCACCCTGCCCGAGGCAGTACGGTCGACGACCGCCCTCCCCTCGCTCGAAACCTTCCGCGAAGCACACGACCCCGATCACTTCTATTCGGAGAGGGAACTGACCGCGATGTACGTCGAGGCCTATCCGCAGAGCATCGACCGCCGCGCGAGACGCTACGCCCGTCTGGTCGAACGCCAACTGGCGGCGCTGGTGTGGGTGGAGGAACTGCTCGCCACCGATCCGCAGCCGCAGGATCCGGTTGCCGCCTGGTTTGACGATCGACTCGCTGCCAGGCTCATCCTCGCCGGCGTCCCCACCATCGAGGCGCTGCATCAGCGCGTCCGCACGCAGGGCTACCGCTGGTGGGTGTCCGTTCCTCGCCTTGGCGAAAAAGGGGCGCGCCGGCTCGTGACGTGGCTTGCCACCCACGAAGGCAGTCTGGGGGTAATGGCGCCTCAGGGGCTCGCCCCGCTGCGGTCGTTGTCGCCGATCGAACTGACCCGGCCCTCAGCCACCGCCATCATGCCGCTGGAGTCGTTCTCGACGCCGGCGGAACTGGACGGCTCGGTTGGCGAGAACAGATGCCTCGGCCGCAGCCGCATCGATGCTGACAATGACCATCAGGCGATCCAGGCCTGGCTGAAAGCGCGCGCGTCGAATCCGCATACCGAGCGCGCCTATCGCCGCGAGGCAGAGCGCCTCCTGATCTGGTCGATCATGGAGCGCAGACGCGCCCTGTCGTCGCTGTCGATCGAGGATGCCGTTGCTTACCGGGATTGGCTGGGCGGGCTCGGCCGCACATTGCCTGCGGCATGGCCATGGCGCCTCCCCCAGGCGGATTGGATGGGAAAACGCAGCACGCCGCGCTGGTCGGCCAACTGGCGGCCCTTCGAGGCGGCTGCCTCGCTGCGCAGCCAAGTCCAGGCCCATACCATTTTGAAGTCCATGTTCGAGTGGCTTGCCAAGGTGCGTTACCTCGACAGCAATCCCTGGGACGGCGTGCCGCCAACACAGCGGACGATGGGCGTGCCACGGCGCCTGATTTGGAACTGACGCACGCTTTCACACGCAGCCAGTGGGCATATCTCATGGAATATCTGCACAGGCAGCCTATGGACGAATCCGTCCGGCGCTTGCGCTTCGTACTCCCCTTCGCCTATGCCACGGGGCTACGGCTCACCGAACTGGTGGATGCCCGCCTGGGGAGACTCTATTCGGTCCCGCTCAAGCAAGAACTGGGTGTCCGCTGGATGCTGAAAGTGCTCGGCAAGGGTGGCAAATGGCGGGCAGTCCCGATGCCCGGCATGGTGATGGATGCATTACGCGATTACCTGACCTGGCGGGGCCTGAATGCAGACCCGCTGGATAATCCTATAGATATTCCCCTGATCGCCCGGCTGCGGCTTGCGCAGGATGCGGGCGTCATCGATCCCACGACGCTGTACAAGGCCTTGAAGGGATTCTTCGGCAACGCTGCAGCTGAACTTGCCGCGCAAGGGCATGATGATGACGCCAAAAAAATGGCACAGGCCTCGACGCACTGGCTGAGACACACGCGTGGCGCACATTCTGCAGAGACGATGCCGGTCAACATGATCCAGCGCCTGCTCGGACACGCCAGCGTGGCAACCACCAGCATATACACGTCGACGGATGACGAGACGCTGTTTCTGCTACTGGATGACAGCCTGAAAATCGAAACACAACCGGGCAGCAGGGGCAGCTGAATGACCATGCCAATTATGTTGGACTCTGGCAGACGATAGAACGCTGAACCCGGATACCCAGAAATCCTTCTCCACATTCTGGATCAGTGTGCCGAGCCGGTTGGCGGTCGCCAGGAACAGGCCGCGACGATCCTCGGGGGAGGCTGGCGATGATGCGAAGAAAGCCGGCGCTCACGGTGAGGCCTTGGTGCTCGCCTGCTCGGACCTGGCAAGCAGATCGCGGATCCACTGTTGCATCCACGACGGCACAGTGTGTAAACCGGATCGCAGATCATCACGAATCGCGCTTCCCTGGCTGGAGTCCTGCAGTAGCCGAATGAGCTTGGCTTGAATCGCATCCTGATCGACCTGGGCACCATCCTTCAGACCTTCGCGGAGCCAGTACAGGGCTTGCACCACCCGCATGGCTGGATGGTTGACCCAGTAGAGCTTGCTTGGCGCCGTCAGTTTGAACTGGAGGGTCAATTTGCCCAATTGGATCGGTCGCAGCCGGCCATCGGTATGCACAATGACCTGCCCCGGCACCGCATTGGTCAGGCCCAGATCGTTGGCGGCGGTCATCCCGTCAATCAATACGCGCACCTGGTCGCGGCGAGCGACGGCATCGATCACGCTGAGATAATCGGGGGCGGTCAGGTGGCCGGTGAGGGAATTCATCCAAGGCTTGTCGTATAGTCCTCGGTCGATGCGGCGCAGATCATTGCTGGCGACCATGCGCTGGAGCGTTTTGTCCACCGCGTCGCGGCTACCCAGGTCGAGAAAATCCACCGGCGTCCACACTTTGGCTGCCGAGGCCTGGTTGATGCGTTGCACCACCTGCGATTTGATGACTGGCTCCATGTCCGTTAATTGTATACATATATCGGACATCGGTAAGGCCATGAATGATCGAACAAACAGGAAGGCAAGTCGGCAGAAGAAGCCTGCCACGTTGCCTTAATGACAACAGCCCTTGAGGTTAGACGTCTGAAGGCACGAAGAGTCTTATACCAACCTGCTCATCAAGCTGGGGTTGGCATGGCACGTCAGGAAATATTAGAATTTGCAGTCTGTTGTGGATCGTGCCTCCAGGCACGATCGGAAAACGATTCAGGAATGCACACGGGATGAGCTAACTTGAATGCAATACCGTCATGGGAGTGGCGGCGAAAATAATAAGCTGAAAATTTACCCCTGCAGTTGCGGAGCCGAAGGGGCTAAACCAAGAAAGGCAAAATAAATGGGTTCCGCAAAATCAAATTCCCTGCTCCCATCCGTGGAGCAGTTCAGCAATGAGTTATGGCTTGTTCATGGTCTCGCCGACAGGACCATCGACGCCTATCGGGCGGATCTGGTCAATTTCGGATCGTGGCTGACCCAGCATAACGGCCAGTCGCTACTCCAAGCCCAGAATCTGGACATTGAGGCGTGGCTGGCAAGCCTGCTGGAGAGAAAGGTCAGCGCTCGGAGCGTGGCTCGCTATACCACTTCGCTCCGTCGGTTTTACCAATATCTCACGACCAATGGGCAGGTTGCGCAGGACCCGACCATGCGCCTTGGCAAGATCAAAACACCCCACCGCCTCCCGAACACGCCGACACAGGATGAGGTGGCGTCACTGCTTGATATTACTGATCTCAATTCTCACCAAGGCCTGCGTGACAAGGCCATGCTCGAATTGCTCTATGCGACCGGGATACGAGCCACCGAGCTATCCGATCTCAAGCTCGAAGACTTTGATTTCAAAAACCGTGTGATTCGAGTTTGTGGAAAAGGAAACAAGGAGCGGCTGGTGGTTTATGGTGAAGAGGCTTCATTCTGGCTCGATCTGTATCTGAGTAGGTCAAGACCCGCCCTGAGACAGCACTACCTTTGCGATCACGTGTTTCTCTCGGTTCGTGGGAAGAAAATAAGCACGGGGGCTCTCCGCCTGGTGGTGAAGAAGCACGCCTCAAACAACGGGATCGAAAGACCCCTCAGTACTCACAGCCTCCGGCACGCCTTTGCCACGCACTTATTGGATGCTGGTGCCGATTTGCGGGTAATCCAGGAGCTGCTGGGGCACGCGTGCATCAGTACAACTCAAATATACACATTCGTTGCAACCAAGCGGTTGGTCGCGCTGCATTCCATGTTCCACCCGAGAAACGAGGACAAGGGTCGATTGCAAGCAGGCAGTAACCTGCGCACTAGGTTCCGGTCAACGGATACTTGATGAGGTGGCCTGGTAGGCTTTTCTCGTCGATTTGAGTGCTGCGCATCAACAACCCTGACACGCGCTACACCCTGAGCAGCATGCCAGGGGAATTAGCGCCCTCAACCTGCTGTGCCTGATGCACGCTGGGGTGAGGAGCTTCGACCCGAACGCGGACGCCGGCACGGGGCTGTACAAGGAATACGAGGTGGCCAAGGCCATGTGCGGGAACAAGCCATGAGCGCCCTGCCCAAGTCCTACCTGAAGCTCGTCCTGCCGCTGATCGACAAGGCCAGAGGGTTCCTGGAAAACGGCGAATCCCTGCAACCCTTCGCCTTTGTCGGTAGCGCCGCCACGGGCGAGATGCTGCCGGTGCTGATCGACACCCAGACTGCAGACTCCAAGGACCGCTCGGCACAGCTCATCAAGATTTTGTGCTAATTATCCGGTAATCTCTGCCCCGTTCACCGATTCTGAAATGCACTACTGCATTGCCCATGATCGTCTGCTGACGGACAATACCGGTCTTGCCTGGATACAAACAATAAACACCAAATCCACCCAATGCTAAAACTCGAACAACTTCAGACCAATGCTGCCATACGCGGCATCGTTCCCGATGTGCTGGTGACGGTCGTCAGTATTCAGTGGTTCGGTTCGGAAGCGCTGGAACTCACCTACAAGACCGCATCCGGCAAGGTCGCCAACGAGCTGCTGTACCGCCACGACGAGTCCCGACTAGAACTGGTCGAGCAGGGTCGACCGTGGAGCTTTGACGGTGACGGCGCACTTTTCCGTCTGGTTTCAGAGGCTCAGCGCATACGGCTTGCCCATCTGTTCGACCCTGTGCTGGCGGTTCATACCTCCGTGGTAGACCCTCTGCCGCACCAGATCACCGCAGTCTACGAGTCGATGCTGCCGCGCCAGCCGCTGCGCTTCCTGCTGGCCGATGACCCAGGCGCTGGCAAAACCATCATGGCCGGCCTGCTCATCAAAGAACTAATCGCCAGAGGTGACTTGCAACGCTGCCTGATCGTTTGCCCTGGCAGCCTCGCCGAACAGTGGCAGGACGAACTCTATCGGCGCTTTCATCTGCCCTTCGAGATTCTTACCAACGACAAGCTGGAGGCCGCGCGCACTGGCAACTGGTTCCTCGAAACCAACCTGGTTATCGCTCGTCTGGACAAGCTTGCGCGCAACGAAGATGTGCAGCAAAAGCTCCAGGCGCATGATTGCCGCTGGGATCTGGTGGTCTGCGACGAGGCACACAAGATGTCGGCGACAGTGTTTGGTGGCGAGACCAAGTACACCAAGCGGTATCGCCTCGGGCAATTGCTCTCGACCCTCACCCGGCACTTCCTGCTGATGTCGGCAACCCCGCACAACGGAAAGGAGGCCGACTTTCAGTTGTTCATGGCGCTGCTGGACGGTGATCGCTTTGAGGGTCGTTTTCGGGATGGAGTGCACACCGCCGATGTTTCGGACTTGATGCGCCGGATGGTGAAGGAAAACCTGCTCAAGTTCGACGGCACACCGCTGTTCCCACAGCGCATCGCCTATACCGTGCCCTACAAGCTATCGGACGCCGAAGCCGCGCTTTACCAGTCCGTGACCGACTACGTGCGTGAGGAATTCAACCGCGCCGAAGCTCTGGAAAACGACAAGCGTGCCGGCACTGTCGGTTTTGCCCTGACCATCCTGCAACGTCGCCTGGCTTCTTCGCCCGAAGCCATTTACCAGTCCTTGCGCCGCCGGCGTGAGCGACTGGAAAGCCGGCTACGGGAACTGGAAGTGCTCCAGCGGGGCGGGCAGCTTGCCCCTATTCTTGCGTCCACGGTTCCTGCCTTTGATAGCGAAGACGTTGAGGACCTGGAAGAGGCGCCGGATAACGAAGTCGAAGCTGCCGAGGAAGAAATCCTCGACCAGGCCACCGCCGCACGCTCCATTGCCGAGCTGCGGATCGAGATTGAAACCCTTACAGGGCTGGAGGGTCGTGCCCTGGCTGTCCGCCGCAGCGGTACCGATACCAAGTGGCGTGAACTGGCCGGCCTGCTCGGCGAAATCTTTACCACGGGAGGCATCGTCCATCGCGTCTCCGAACCTGACGCACCGTATGGCGCTGGCAAAATTCCACCGCCCAAGCCTTCACCCCACCAGAAGATTGTCATCTTCACCGAGCATCGCGACACACTCAACTATCTGGAGCAGCGCATCACCACGCTGCTCGGCCGCAAAGAAGCTGTGGTCATCATCCACGGCGGCATCGGCCGTGAAGAGCGTCTGAAGGTACAGGAATCCTTCAAACACGATCCCGAGGTGCAAGTGCTTCTTGCAACCGATGCCGCCGGCGAGGGCATCAACCTCCAGCGCGCGCATCTGATGGTCAACTACGACCTGCCGTGGAACCCCAATCGGCTGGAACAGCGCTTTGGACGTATCCACCGTATCGGCCAGACCGAGGTTTGCCACCTGTGGAACCTGGTAGCCGAAGAAACCCGTGAGGGTGATGTCTATCGCAAGCTACTGGATAAGCTTGAACAAGCGCGTCAGGCGCTCGGGGGGCAGGTGTTCGACGTGCTCGGCAAACTTCAGTTCGAAGGCAAATCCCTGCGCGACCTACTGATTGAGGCCATCCGCCACGGAGAGCGGCCAGAGGTCATGGCGTTTCTCACCACGGTGCTCGACACCACACTTGACCGCAGCCATCTTCAGGAGTTGCTCGAAGAACGCGCACTCGCCCACGACGCAATGGATACCAGCAAGGTTCAGCGCATCCGAGAGGACATGGAACGTGCCGACGCCCGTCGCTTGCAACCTCATTACATTGAGTCCTTCTTTCACGAAGCCTTCAAGCGCATTGGTGGCACCGTCAAGCAACGAGAAGCTCGCCGCTACGAAATTACTCACGTCCCCGCCCCTGTGCGGAATCGGGACCGCCTCATCGGCATTGGCGAGCCCGTCCTGCCGCGCTACGAGCGGATTGCCTTTGAAAAATCCCTCGTGGCTCCACAAGGCGAGCCGCTGGCTGCCTTTGTCTGCCCTGGCCATCCCTTGCTCGATGCCGTCATCGACCTCACCCTGGAACGCAATCGGGACCTGCTGAAACGCGGCACTGTGCTGGTGGATGAGCGCGATATGGGCACCGAGCCCCGTGTGCTGTTCTACATGGAGCACGCTATCCAGGACGCTGGCCTTACCCGAGCCGGCGAGCGCCGGGTTGTCTCCAAGCGCATGCTCTATGTCGAGATGGATTCAAGCGGAACCACTCGACACGTCAATTACGCACCCTATCTCGACTACCGTCCCCTGGCGGCAGGCGAGCCCGGCGTTGAAGCCATCCTCGACCGACCCGAATGTCAGTGGGTCAACCGTGAACTGGAGCAAAAGGCTCAGGGATACGCCATTGCCAACGTGGTGCCGGAACATCTGGCCGAAGTACGCGGACGCAAGCTCGAATTCATCGCCAAGACCGAGGCAGCGGTAAAAGAGCGGCTCACCAAGGAAATCACCTACTGGGATCACCGCGCCGAAGCGCTCAAACTCCAGGAACAGGCCGGGAAGCCGAACGCCAAGCTCAACTCCGGCGAGGCACGCAAGCGGGCCGACCTGCTGCAAGGGCGGCTACAGAAGCGGCTGGAAGAACTCAAGCTCGAAGCCCAGATTTCACCGCTCCCGCCGGTGGTGCTCGGCGGCTTGCTGGTGGTGCCAATGGGATTGATTCGCGCCATGGTCGGTCAACCAGCACCGTTCTCGGCTGCGCCAGTGGATACCCAGATCAGCGCTGCCCGCGCTCGTGCGATCATTATGGAGATTGAACGCAACCTGGGTTTCGAGCCGACCGACCGTGAGTTCGAAAAACTCGGCTACGACATCGAAAGCCGTATTCCCGGCACCGGCAAGTTGCGTTTCATCGAGGTGAAGGGACGTGTGTCCGGGGCGCCCACCATTACCGTCACGCGAAACGAGATCCTGTATTCGCTCAACAAGCCGGATGATTTTATCCTCGCCATCGTCGAATTCCTGGACGACACGGACCATCGGGTGCATTACCTGCGTGAGCCCTTTAAGCGTGAGCCCGATTTCGGGGTCACCAGCGTGAATTATGATTTTGCTGAACTGCTAGCCATGGCGAAGCAGCCAGCCTGACGGCCAACGAGACGAATGAGCCCATGGACGCCCTGATAAAAGCCAAGCAAGCCATCGCGATCTTCGAAAACTGGATGGACAGGAACGTCCAGCCCCTGGCCAGTGCTCTCTATCCGCTGGAACTCGCGGAATGGCGTAAGGAGTTTGAACTCATCCGAAGCCAGATGGAGCGTCCTGACCGGGTCCGCATTGCCCTGGTCGGCAGCACAGGGGCTGGGAAGTCGACCTTCCTCAATGCGGTGCTGGGCCAAGAAGTCCTCCCGGTCGGCGTCATGCAGCCCTGTACCGCATTCGTAACATTGGTGCGCCAGTCCGATATGCCAGGGTTCTCCGTCGGGGTCGAGTTCTGTTCGCGGGATGAATGGCGTGCGGAAGTGGAGTCCTTCGCCGCCTTTATTACCCCTGGCGACGATGAATCCGCCTCGGGTGATGGCGAGTCCAAGCGCCTCATCGACGCCGCCCGCAAGCGAATTCAGGCCGTCCTCGGCGACCAGGTCGCTCAAGGAGTTTCCCCCGACGAATTGCTCGTGCTACCGCTGCCCACTGAAGCCGAGAAGATTTTCGCAGGGGGCGCAGTCCAAACACACCGTTTCGATGAGGCCCCGGAGATGCTCCAGTACCTGCGGCAGTTGATCCGTGGCGAAAGCACCCTGTGGCCGTTGGTCAAGCAGGTCTCCATCAGCGGTCCTTACGACTGCCTGGCGGGTGGCCTCGAACTGGTGGACTTACCCGGCCTGAACGACCCGAATGCTGCGCGGGTCGAGGTGACGCGTGAGTTCCTGCGTACCTCCCCGTTCGTGTGGGTTATGTTCCCAATGGTGCGGGGGCTGACGCAGGACATCAAGATGATCCTGGGTGAGGAAAAGCTGCTGCGCACCCTGGTCTTCTCAGGAACTTACAGTGCGCTGACGCTGATCGGCACCAAGGCCGACGACGTGGACACTAATATCGCCCCGCAGCTCGGGCTCGACGACGACTGCTCGATGCCAGAGTTGATCCGGGAATACTGCCGCCAGACCACGGCCGAAGCACGTGAGCAGCTGGTGCAGATGGTCCACGATCTGGCCACCGCCGCTGATGAAGGAGAGACGCTCACGCGCATGCTTGACCTGGCCAGCAACGTTGCGGTTCATACCACATCGGCCAGCGCCTACATGAAGCTCCAGGGCATCGGCCGCCTGCGCAAGGATTACGGACTCGATGACATCGAGGACACCGGAGTCCCGGCGGTACACAGTCACCTTAGGGCGATCGCCCGGGAGGCCGGAGCGGAACTCAACGCCAACATGGCCCGGCGCCGCATCGAACAACTGGGCTCCGAGGTCGCCTTTTTTTTTCGTGCAACGGCGCAAGCAGCAACACCCGCAGCGGGTGAGGCACGTCAGCGCATCCAGGAGGAGATGACCAAGTTCGCCGCAGCCATCGAGATCGCTCAGGGGCATGCAAAGCTTAAGCTCGAGCTTTATCGGGAAAGCTTCCTTAGCAAGGTCAAGCCGCTGCTCGCCAGCAGTGTTCAGGGCGTGCGCAAGATTTGTCATGGATGGAGTGGCATACATTGGGCAACCCTCCGTGCCATTGTGCAAAGGGACGGTGTGTTCAAGAGCCCCAGCTCCGGCAAGTACTATGACTTCAGCGAAGACCTAACAGAACCGCTCATGGGCCAACTCCCGGTCACATGGGAGCGCTACTTCACGGATGACCTGGGGCGGGTGACCGAGAGCTATGTCATTACGGTCACCCAGGAGGGTACGAATTTCTGTGAGCGCGTCCGGCTAATCGTTGACCTCATCTTCCACCGTAAGGACGAACTGATGGAACAGCAGCTGGCCTCGTTCCAGGACAAGATCAAGCTGCTGACCCAGGAATCCCAATCGCGCCTGATGGCTGCGGTGATCCAGCGTCGCAGCGAGCTGGCGGTCAAAATTCCCCTGGTGGCACACAATTACATGAAGCCGGCCTACGCAAACGCGAAAACCGAGTCCGGTTCGGGCATGAAGGGCCGGATACTGGCAACCCTGGAGAGCACGGCGGTACGATCGGCACCGCCGATCTACGACACGATCCAGACCGACTTGCTCGACGGCCTGCGCGACCTCGATGCCGCCATGCTCGGCCTCTTCAAGCAGCTGGCCGAGTCGGCACGTGAGCAGGCAATGCACGTGGCCCACAATGCAGGCATCGACATTGATGAGGCCAGCATCAACCCAGAGATCAAGGCTATCCTGGACTCGGTGCCGAGCCAGCTGGCCACATATCAGTCCTGCGCTGCCCCGGTAACCTCTGGACAGTGCGGTATTCTGGCAGGGGAGCCGGTATGAAGGGGGCCGCCGGGGAGGTTTCATTGGCATTCCGCCGCCACCCTTTTTCTTCCGGCCTCATCCGAATGGCCCGATCTATTCGAGCAGACGTTATCGGAAATAACTAGAAATGCCCAACTCACCCAAGAAAAAACTCATCGAAGTCGCATTGCCGCTGGAGGCGATCAACGTGGCCAGCGCGCGCGAGAAGTCCATCCGGCACGGCCATCCTTCCACGCTACATCTGTGGTGGGCGCGACGGCCGCTGGCGGCGGCGCGGGCAGTGATTTTTGCGCAGATGGTGGATGACCCCTCGGCGCATCCGGACATCTTCCCCACCGAAAAAAAGCAGGAGAAGGAGCGGCAGCGGCTGTTCCGCATCATCGAGGAATTGGTGAAGTGGGAAAACACCACCAACGAGGCGGTGTTGCAGCAGGCGCGCGACGAGATCTGGCAGAGCTGGCGCTATACCTGCGCCGAGAACGCTGATCACCCGCGCGCCAAGGAGCTGTTTGATCGCTACAAGTTGCCCGGCTTTCACGACCCCTTTGCCGGCGGTGGTGCGCTGCCGCTGGAGGCGCAGCGGCTGGGTCTGGAGAGTTACGCCAGCGACCTGAACCCGGTGGCGGTGCTGATCAACAAGGCGATGATCGAGATTCCACCGAAATTTGCGGGCAAGCCGCCGGTGAACCCCGATGCACAGCACCAGAAGGCACAGATGGACCAGAGTTGGCAAGGTGCCAAGGGCCTGGCCGAGGACGTGCGCTATTACGGCCAGTGGATGCGCGACGAAGCCGAGAAGCGCATCGGCCACCTCTACCCCAAGATCGAGGTAACAACTGAGATGGCCCAAGAGCGGCCCGATCTGAAGAAATACGTCGGCCGGAAGCTTACCGTCATCGCCTGGCTGTGGGCACGCACGGTGAAAAGCCCCAACCCGGCTTTTGCCAATGTCGATGTGCCGCTCTCCACAACCTTCATGCTCTCCACCAAGGCCGGCAAGGAAGCCTATGTCGAGCCAGTAATCGAAGGCGGCAGCTACCACTTCACGGTGAAGGTGGGCAAGCCGAAGAATGAGGAAGCTGCAAAGAACGGCACAAAGCTGTCGCGCGGCGCGAACTTCAAGTGCTTGATGTCGGGTACGCCGATGGCTGGTGACTACATTAAGTCGGAGGGCAAGGCTGGGCGGATGGGCGCACGGTTGATGGCAATCGTGGCCGAGGGTGATCGAGAACGCATCTATCTAGGGCCAACAACGGAGCACGAGGCTGCCGGCCTCAATGCTAAGCCCGAGTGGAGACCTGAAGTGACAATTTCCGGTAGTACTCAGTACCTGGGCGTCAAGCCATATGGCATAGACCGGTTCGACCAGCTTTTTACCGATCGCCAACTGCATGCCTTAACTACATTCTCAAACCTCGTGGGTGAGGCGCGCGAGCGCGTCCAGAGAGACGCTGATGCCGCTGGCCTGCCCATGAGTAATCGCTCGCACCTGGCGGGAGCTGGAACTACAGCTTATGTAGATGCGGTGGCGATGTATCTAGCGTTTGCGGTGAGCAAAGCTGCTGACCGAAATACTTCGCTCTGTGTTTGGGAACAGAAGATGGACCGCCTTCGTGGCACCTTCGGTAGACAGGTTTTGCCAATGGTTTGGGACTTCGTAGAGACAAACCCATTCGCAGGCGCGGGAGGTGACATCTATGGGACCGTGCATTCACTTTGCGAAGTTTTAGATAAGTTCACCAGCAACATTGTGGGTTGTGTCGCGCAGCAGGATGCGCAAAGTCAGACCTTCAGCAATGCGCGTGTGATTTCTACCGATCCACCGTACTACGATAATGTTCCCTACGCGGATCTTTCTGATTTTTTCTACGTATGGCTGCGGCGCTCATTGCGCACAATTTTTCCAGACCTATTCGCTACCCTTGCCGTACCCAAGGCAGAAGAGTTAGTAGCTTTTGCTTATCGCCATGATGCAGGCAAGGCAGGCGCAGAATCTTTTTTTCTTAATGGCATGACACAGGCGATGCACCGCATTGCCGAGCAGGCACATCCCACCTTCCCCGTTACGATCTACTACGCTTTCAAACAATCCGAGAGCGACGGCGCCGACGGCACCGCAAGTACCGGTTGGGAAACTTTTCTCGATGCGGTGATCCGCGCTGGCTTCGCCGTGAGCGGGACCTGGCCGATGAGGTCTGAACTCGCGACTCGTAATATTGGACGCGGAAATAATGCCCTTGCCTCCAGCATCGTCCTCGTCTGCCGCCAGCGTGCCGCAAATGCCCCCACCGCCACCCGCCGCGAGTTCGTCGCCGCGCTCAAGGCTGAGTTGCCACAGGCATTGACGCATCTGCAAGCAGGCAACATCGCCCCGGTGGACCTGGCGCAGGCAGCCATCGGTCCCGGCATGGCGGTTTATACCCGCTACGCCAAGGTGCTCGACGCCGAAGGTAAGTCGATCCCGGTGCGCGCCGCGCTGGCGCTGATCAACCAGACCCTCGACGAAGCCTTGGCCGAACAGGAAGGCGATTTCGACGCCGACACCCGCTGGGCGCTCACCTGGTTCGACCAGATGGGCTTCGACGACGGCGATTACGGCGTCGCCGAACAACTTTCCAAGTCCAAGAACACTGCTGTTGCCGGGCTGGCCGATGCGGGCATCATCGCGTCCAAAGCCGGCAAGGTGCGCCTCCTGAAACCCGCCGAACTCCCCGCCGACTGGGACCCGCTGCTTGATGCCCGCCTCACCGTCTGGGAAATGGTGCACCACCTGATCCGCGTACTCGAAGCTGGCGGCGAAGGCGCAGCAGCGATGCTGGTAGCCAAGCTTGGCAGCCAGGCCGAAACCGCCCGTGAACTCTGTTACCGCCTGTACACCCTGTGCGAGCGCAAGAAGCGCGCTGTTGATGCGATGGCCTACAACGGCTTGGTGCAGAGCTGGCCGGAAATCACCCGGCTGGCGCGGGAGGTGGCACCGATGCCTTCTGGTGGGCAGCCAGGGCTCTTCGCGGATAGCGAGGAGTAGGCCGTGGGGACGGTAAAACGCATGGTATGCCTTGCGAATTCACGCAAGCTCAATGGTCGCTGTATCGCGGGCATTGAGCTTTCGCAAGCTGATGAGGCCGTAGGTTGGGTCCGGCCGGTGAGTGCCCGCGAGCACGAGGAGGTTTCCGAATACGAGCGGCAATACCAGGATGGTAGCGACCCTCAGCTACTGGATGTCATCGCTGTGCCATTGCTTGAGCCGACGCCCGTAGCCTTTCAACAGGAAAACTGGCTGCTTGATCCTACTCATTATTGGGTCAAAGTAGGCCGTATGAGCTGGGATGGTCTTTCCCCTATGGCTACAAATGGCGCTGCCTTGTGGGTAAACGGCCACCATACCTACAACGGCCTGAATGACTCGATGCCCCTAGGTATTGCAGCGGTAATGAACTCTTCGCTCACTTTGGTGCGGGTGGGGGCATTGAGGCTCAAGGTGTTCGCGCCTGGTGAAGCCTTCGGGAATGCAAAGCGGCGCGTACAGGGAGGGTTTCAATACGGCGGAACGGACTATCGGTTATGGGTGACCGATCCTGTCATCGAGCGTCGCTATCTTGCGCAGTCTGATGGGTACTACGATATTGACGAGTGCTTTGTAGTCATCAGTTTGGGGGAACCCTTTAATGGTGCCTGCTACAAGCTGATCGCATCGATCATCGCCAGGGTTTGAGAGAGCTTTCGCATGGATAAAACCACTGTCTTCACTGTCGGCCACTCAACTCACCCAATTGAGGCCTTCATTGCCTTGCTGAAGCAGCACGGTATAACCGCCTTGGCCGATGTGCGGTCGGCACCCTATAGCCGATTCAATGCCCAGTTCAACAAGGATGCCCTCGAGCGCGTGCTCAAGGAGCAGGGAATCAAGTACGTTTTCGTCGGGAAAGAATTGGGCGCCCGTTCCGAAGATCCCTCCTGCTACAAGAACGGACGGGTCCGGTATCCTCTGCTCGCACGTACCGCTCTCTTCCGGCAAGGCATCGAACGTGTGCTGAAGGGTTCGCAGGACTACCGCATTGCCCTGATGTGCGCCGAGAAGGAACCTCTGGAATGCCACCGCACATTGCTTGTTGCTCGTGCGCTCGACGATATGGGCGTTCCGATCCAGCACATATTGGCCGATGGGCATCTTGAACCCCATGGGGAGGCAATGCTGCGCCTGCTGGACTTGGTGGGGCTGCCCCGCGAAGACCTTTTCCGATCCAGAGAGGAGTTGCTGGCGGACGCGCTTGCGCGGCAGGAGGAGAAAGTGGCTTACGTAGACGAAAAGTTGGCAACCGAAGCCGGCCCCGCTACTTGAACTGAGGATAAGAATGAAAATCTATACGATCGGATTTACCAAGAAGAATGCCCAGCGATTTTTTGAGACCCTCCGCAAGTCGGGCGCCAAACGCGTGGTGGACGTGCGGCTCAACAATATCTCTCAACTGGCGGGTTTTGCGAAACGCGACGACCTCGCGTACTTTCTGGATCAGGTTTGCGGAATGCAGTATGTGCACCTGCCGGAACTGGCCCCCACTAAGGAGATGCTGGATGAATACAAGAAACACGGCGGGGACTGGGATACCTATGAAAAGCGCTTCCTTGATCTGATGGAAAAACGCCACATCGAGGAGAAGATACCGAAGGAAGTCATCGCTGAAGGCTGCCTTCTTTGCAGCGAGGACAAGCCCCATCACTGCCACCGCCGGCTTGTCGCGGAGTACCTGAAACAACACTGGGGCGATGTTGATATTGCCCACCTCGGATAAGGTGCGACGCTAGATGGCCATTACCCACCACGAACGCGTCGGCAAGGCGCTGGAATTCCTGAAAGCTGGCTTAGTGCCGTTCGTTGAGCGCGAGTTCAAGGCGAAGTTCGGCGATGGCTGGGCATTCGAGATGCGCGATGCCTTGGCTGATACCCGCCTGAATGCCAACAAAGAAGAGCCGATCAACGATGTCGCCGCCTTGCTGGTAGTCATGGATCGCAAGTGGGGTGACGTGTTTCGCCAGATTCTCGGCAAGACCGAGCGCAGCCTGGTGAATGAATTGATTGCGGTGCGCAACCGCTGGGCGCATCAGGAAGTCTTTTCCGGCGACGATGCTTACCGCGCGCTTGATTCGGCTGGCCGGCTGCTGACAGCCATTTCGGCGCCCCAGTCAGACGAAATCGAAAAGGTTAAAACGGAGCTTCTGCGTGTGCGCTTCGATGAGCAGGCGCGCAGCGAAAAGCGCAAGACGGCCGGCACCGCCATCGAGAGCGGCGTGACGAGCAGCCTCAAGCCCTGGCGCGAAGTGGTGATGCCGCACGAGGACGTGGCGAGCGGCCGCTACCAGCAGGCCGAGTTTGCCGCCGACCTGTGGCAGGTGCATCTGGGCGAAGGCACGCCTGAATATAAGAACCCGGTGGAGTTCTTTCGCCGCACCTATCTGACCGAAAGCCTGAAGGAGATGCTGGTTGGCGCGGTGCAGCGCCTCACAGTGGGCGGTGGCGACCCGGTGGTGCAGTTGCAGACCAACTTTGGTGGCGGCAAGACGCACTCGATGCTGGCGCTGTATCACCTGTTTTCAGGTATTGCGCCAACTGAGCTTGCCGGGATCGACGCGGTGATGACCGCCGCCGGAGCCAGCAAGATTCCAACGGCACGGCGGGTGGTGCTGGTGGGCAACAAGATTTCTCCGGGCAACCCATCAGTCAAGCCGGATGGCACTGTAGTACGCACGCTATGGGGCGAGTTGGCGTGGCAACTGGGCGGCAAGAAAGCCTTTTCCCGCGTTGCGGCGGACGACGAAAAGGCCACTAGCCCCGGCGACGTGTTGCGCGAGCTATTCAACGAATACGGCCCCTGCCTGATCCTGATCGACGAGTGGGTGGCTTACGCGCGCCAGCTCCACGACCAGAGCGACTTGCCTGCGGGCGGATTCGAGACGCAGTTCACTTTTGCCCAAGTGCTGACCGAATCGGCCAAGCTGGCGAAGAATTGCTTGCTGGTGATCAGCTTGCCGGCGTCGGACACCTCCGGCCACTCACACAGCGATGATGTGGAGGTGGGCGGCACGCGTGGGCGCGAGGCGCTGGATCGGTTGCGCAACGTGGTGGGGCGAGTGGAATCGTCTTGGCGCCCGGCCAGTGCTGAAGAAGGCTTCGAGATCGTGCGTCGGCGCTTGTTCCAGCCGCTGTCCGAACCGGCACAGTTCAAAGACCGCGACGTGGTGGCACGTGCGTTTGCCGAGTTCTACCGCACGCAGCAGGCCGAGTTTCCGCCGGAGTGCCGCGAATCGGAATACGAGCAGCGCATCAAGGCGGCCTATCCGATCCATCCGGAAATTTTTGACCGGCTCTACACCGACTGGTCGACGCTGGTGAAATTCCAGCGCACACGGGGCGTGCTGCGGCTGATGGCTGCGGTGATTCATAGCCTGTGGGAAAAGGGCGACCGTAATCCACTTATCCTGCCGGGCAACGTGGCGATTGATGACCCACGTGTGCAGTCGGAATTGACGCGCTATCTGTCGGACAACTGGGTGCCGGTGATCGAGAAGGATGTCGATGGACCGAATTCCCTGCCGCTGAAGCTGGACAGTGAATTGCCCAATCTGGGCAAGTTTTCGGCGTGCCGGCGGGTGGCGCGCGCCATCTACATGGGCTCGGCGCCGACCACGGCCGCCGCCCATAAGGGCATCGAAGACCGGCGTGTGAAGCTGGGCTGCGTGATGCCGGGCGAATCTCCCGCCGTGTTCGGCGATGCCCTGCGCCGCATGGCCGGGGCGGCGACCTATCTCTACCAGGACGGCCCGCATTACTGGTATTCGACCCAGCCGACGGTGACCAAGCTGGCGGAAGACCGGGCCGAGCAGTTGAAGCGTGACCCGGATAAGGTGGTGCATGAGCTGGAGCAGCGGCTGCGCCGCGACTTGGTGCGCACGGGCGACTTCAACCGCATCCACCCGATGCCGCAATCCGGGGCGGACGTGCCGGACGACCTGGATGCCCGCTTGGTGGTGCTTGGCATCAATCACCCCTACAGCAAGGAAGGCGACAGCGCCGCCGAAATTGCCGCCAAGGCGATTTTGGAAACGCGTGGCAACACGCCGCGTCTCTACCGCAACACATTGGTCTTTATGGCCGCGGATAAGACCCGCTTGCAGGATCTGGACGAAGCCGCGCGGAAGTATCTGGCCTGGCAGTCGATTCTCACAGATGAGTCACAGCTTGGCCTGACCTCGCATCAGAAGAAGCAGGTTGAGCAGCAAATGGCTGCGGCCGACAGTGCTGTCACTGCGAGACTGCCGGAGACCTACCAGTGGTTGCTGGTGCCGGTGCAATCCACGCCACAAGCCGCAATCACCTGGGAGGCGCTGCGTTTGTCGGGGACGGATGCGCTGGCAGTACGCGCCAGCAAGAAGCTGCGTACCGATGAGCTTTATCTGACCAGCTTCGCTTCGACACGCCTGCGCATGGAACTGGATCGCGTCCCGTTGTGGCGCGGTAACCATGTTGAGGTGAAGCAACTGGTCGAGGATTTTGCGCGCTATCACTACCTGCCCCGGCTCAAGGACTCGATTGTTCTGCTGGATGCGATCCGTGATGGCGTGAACCTGCTCACCTGGGCACAGGACGGATTTGGGTTTGCCGACAGCTACGACGAAGACGCTGGGCGCTACAAGGGACTGCGCGGTGGGCAAATGGTGATGTTGGCCGATGTCCATGCGCCGGGTTTGGTTGTGAAGCCTGACGTAGCTTCTAAACAGATGGATGCCGAACGCGTGGCACCCGCACCGGTTGGCTCACCGGCGCTGCCGGGAGGAGATGGCACCGGCCCAGCGCCGATTCCACCGGGAGGTACTCCGCCAGGCGAGGACGCTGCTGTCGCAGCAAAACCCAGACGCTTCCATGGCGCAGCAACTTTGGACGCCACGCGTGTTGGCCGTGACGCCAGCCGCATTGCAGAGGAGGTCATCGCCCACCTTGCAGGTCTTATGGGAGCGAATGTGACGGTAACCATTGAGATTGAAGCCGAGGTTCCTGATGGCGTGCCGGATAACGTCGTGCGCACGGTTACCGAGAATAGCCGGACATTGAAGTTCACGAGTCATGGATTCGAGAAGGAGTAGGTCTGCTTTATTCTCAAGCATCACAACCCGGTAATTGGTACCTGTGCGAACGACTGTTCAGGGGCGCCGAGAACCGGACATTCGATCTGGATCGGCGTGCCGAGCCTGTTGGTGGTCGCCTGGAACAGGCCGCGACGATCCTCGGGAGAAGCGGCGATGATACGAAGAAACCCGGCGTTCACGGTGAAGCCTTGGTGCTTGCCTGCTCGGAGCAGGCAAGCAGATCGCGAATCCACCGTTGCATCCACGACGGCACAGTGTGTAAACCAGATCGCAGATACCCGGCAATCGGTCATACTCGACGATCATATTGACTGACCGACATGGGCCAAGAGACTATTGAAGAGAGTAAAACTGACACTGCCTCTGCCCAGGTCAAGTCTGAATTTCTACAATTAAATTCTGTGCATTCTTACAGACGTTAAAAAGCCACCCCGAAGGGTGGCTACAGTATGTGATCAAGCAAGCAACTGCTTGGCCAGGGCAACCTCGATGCTGTCCCCTGACTGATTCAGAACGTCCAGGCCGGAATCCGGCATGTCGCCTGATGTCGACTGAGACACGGCAATCTTCTTTGCCATGAGTTCCAGACATCCCATCTGGGCCGATCCTGCGTAGCCCAAAAAGTGCACATCCACGTCCTGCTTCTGGCCGATCCGCCAACTACGACGAGAGGCTTGCTGCAGGGTATAGACGTTGTAACCGCTTTGCATGAACACGATGGTCGGGAATTCCAGCATGTCGAGTCCGGTTTTGACCAGCTCAGGGTTGGTGATGATCACCTCCACACCGCGGTCAACCTGATCGAACAGCCAATCTTCCCGCTTTGACGCATCGACGCTTGCCCTCAACACCGCCGTCTTGAATCCTTCCTTTTCAAGAAAGTTTTTCAGTCGGGTGGTGGTGTCACGAGTGCCGGTGTAGGTCGAGTACACCAGAATTCTCCGGCCACGTGCCTTCTCCGCTTTGCAAATACGCAGCAGTTCCAGCTCTTTCGGACTTGCCTCGGTGCCGTTCATCAACGCCGGCACGAAAGCGAGCTGCTGCTTCGATCGGGGATGGCGAACCAGCTCGTCACGAAAACACGTATCCGGCCAGGCAAGCAGCACGTTCAGGACAACGCCCAACAAGCTGGTGTCGCCCTTCCTGAGCGCCTCTCGGAGATCTTCGCGCAAGCTCATACTCAACTCGCGGTAAATCCCGGACATCGCCTCCGTCATCGGCACCTCCGTGAAATGCTCTCGGTAAGGCGGCAGAACATCGCCGCCTATATCCTTGAGCTTCAGGAACACCGTCTGTGGCAGCACATAGCGCATGATGCCCTTCGGGCCGAATCCTGGTCCCTTGGAGGTGCGGTGCGTGATGTTCTTGCCCCGCGCCGTGCGATGCGACTCGCTTTCAGTCTCCTTGAACACGTCCTTCAGGATGCCGTGATCACGCATAAACGACATGCCGGCAGGTCCCAGCGAATTGCGGTTGTTGTAGCCGAAACCATCCTCGATCATCAAACCCGGGTTAAGCCGGTGCAGGAGGTAGAACAGATCGTCGGCATAGCCGCCCATCAGGGTGCCGGTCAGGAGCAGGGTTTTCTGGCACTTGCGTGCAAGAACCCCCATCGCCTGCCCTTGTGCGGATCCCTCGTTCTTGTACTCGTGTCCCTCATCAACCACGAGAAGGCCGAAGTACCCCTGCGGAAGGTAGCGCTTGATGAACTCGGTTGCCTGGTAGCCGCCCTGCCCGAAGGAGAACTCGGTGTTGGCCATTGCACGCTCCATTCTGCGCGCCTGCCGGTCTGTAAAGAACAGATCGCCTTTGTCGTCCATCAGATTGATGAACTCGTAGACGTTGTCCTCAAGCATCCCGGACAGCATGTCCTCGCCGAACCGATCCAGCAGCCTGTCGGCCGTTTTGGAACCGATGGTCGGTATCTGACGCAGACTCTCCATAACCAAGTCACGCCGGGATTGGGTGTTTCCACGTTTCGACACCAGAGTCCAAAGACGTTCTCCGCATGGCAGCCTGTCTTCCAACAGCGCGCCATCCACTACCCGCTTCACCGACTGCTGATTGGTGCAATAGGATCGCGTCTGATTAAGCCTACTTTCAGCCAAGGTCGCTGGCAATGGGTTGCCCTCGTCATCCACCAGCAAAGCGCCGCATTTCGGACAGGCTGCATAGGTTTTCACCTGCTTGTCCTGTCCTTCACCCACGATAGTCCGCTTATGGGTGAAGGCTGGCTTCCAGTTGAATCCCATGCGCATGCGCACACGTCCCATGACAAAGAACTCTGGAACGACCGGCTTCTCACGCAACTCCCGTAACTGCAGGAGTTTGCGCAACGTGTCTGGGCCGTTGAGAATCCAGACCCGTGCATTAGGCACCGTCGCCTTGATTTCGCGCCGCCACTTGTAGACAAGATGCGGCGGCGCGATCACCAATGTGCGGCGATAGCCCTCCTCGTGCATTACTGCCGCAGCGGCAATCGCCATCATGGTTTTACCCGTGCCCATTTCAGCGTTAATGATTGCTGCGGGCTGGGCTTCGTCGACCAGAAGGCGCGTTACAGCCTGGACTGCATCCTGCTGAGGCAGAAAAGGCTTGCGAAGCAACGCATCCATCAGGATGGCATGCCTGGAATTCGGCACACCATCGTAGATTGGCGGATTCTGCTGCTGAACCGCGCTCAGTAGCCCTTCCCCGAACTCGTGAATGAAATCGCTCAAAGGAATGACTTCCTGCTGCGATACTTCAATGACTGCTTCCATGACAACTCTCCTAAAAAAACGTGGAGGCAGCCTTCCCCTTGCGGGGTGGATGCACCCCGCTGGGTTGAATTGAATTAAATCCCGGCCTCCATGTCCTTGTGGGGACATCGAGGCGTTCCGATCTCAGGGACTGGCCGGACTCATAAGGCGATGCGTGACGCGCATCGGTCGGGCTGAAACTGACAGCCAGCAGTGAAACACTTCAGATGTCTGGGCCTTTCTCCAACACGCCGGCCGCAGCCCGCGCGTTCGAGAAAGCCCCCGGAGGGGCAGTTAAGATTCAGAACATTGCCTGCGAAGAATCATCCATACCGATCCTCCAGCGCCTGCTTGATCTGAGCCATCGGGGTGGGCTTAAAGTGGAAATCCAACTCGGCGCCGACACCTGTATCAACAAGCTCTGTGATCGGAATATATCCATACTCGGCATTGATCAAGTCGCCGTGCAGGATGGCATATCCGAAAGCCTGCTCGACCTCCCCTTCCCTGTCCTTCTCGGTGATGTACCAGTGGCAATCACCCAGAAAGTAGTGAAGGTGCGCAATGGCCTCGTCGCCCTTACCATCTTGCTGGTACGTGACCGGCATACCTTCGACAGTGGCCGCAATCTCGACCATTTTGTCGAAGAAATACTGCCGTTCTTCGCCATTCATACATGTGGCCACGATTCGCTTCTGTCTCTCTGGCATGAACAGCCGAAGACGAAGGAATGCTTCAACGGCATCACGTCGACTGACAGAGTTCACTTTTCCGTCAAGGCTGGGTTCTGCCTCGGGAGAACGGGTCGATGGAGTCGGCCGTCCGGGTATTTCAATATGAATGTTGTCTTCAAATAATCGCATGGTGTTCCTCCTTGAAGAATCCAAGAGGGGAACACCCCTTGCGGGAATGTTCCCCGCAAGGCGGTTTGAAAAAAATCAACGAATCGAAACGACTGTCCCAAATCCCGGACCCGGGGTGAAGTCGATGCCAGTGATGCTTGGCACAAACTTGTCCGTATAGGTCAGGATTTCTGACACGGAGCCATCGGCACGGGTCTCGAATGTCGTCTTGAGATCGCGCTCCTTGAAGGTGTCACCTTTGATCAGGAGACGCCTTCCATTGCCAGACTCCACCACTCCCGAGATTTGCCCCGCTGCCAGCGCCAGCGCCAAATGCCAGTCAGAAAGCGCGCGCAAGGGCCGGCGGTGCGTGTCGTCAGCACGCACAAAGTGCGTCCCGAACATCGGCCAGAGCGTATTCTTGCGAACACGCTCAAGCTCAGCCTGGAGCTGGGGACCGTCAATGCGAATTGACGTGAAGCGTGCTTCGGCCTCCTTGATCTGTGGAACCAGGTACTGCTCACCTTGCCAATACTCCGGCAATACGGCTGGAACTTCCCCGCGACCACAGGCCTCCAGCAGCTTCTGCACGCCTGGATCCACTCCGTCTGCACGACGCTTCACGCCAAACACGACGCACTGCTTGAACCGTGTTTCCGGCGCCATGAAGACCTGAACCTGCTCGAAGTGCCGGGCAATCATTCCGGAGAACTCCTTGTCCAGAACGTAGTGCGGAACGATGAGCACCATGACTCCGCCGAACTGCAGCCAGGCAACCGTCTTGCGATAGAACACCTTCTCAAGACGATCACCCCGGGAACGATCTCCCGTGGCCGCCTTGTCCGCTACGACATCGCCATACGGTGGATTCAGGAACAGCAGCCCCTGACTTCGAGCCGATACAAACACGTCGTTCACATCGCTGTGCGCGACTGTGTCGAGTATCCCCTTGGCATGCCACGCGCGCTCCGCATCGAACTCAATGCCATTGGCCACGACAGATGCTCCGCATTGAACCAGGTGGTGCTTAACTTCAGCCAATGCCGCTCCTTCGCCGCAGCACGGGTCGAGAATACGCAGTTGCCCACCACCAATGTCCAGCGCCTGGAGAATCCGGGCCAGCGTTACCTCATCCGTCGGGAAATATCCGTTCTTGATAAAGTTCTGGGCCAAACGCGGAAAGATGAGGCTCATGCCAACACCTCGCTTTCCGGCTCATCCAACACCAGAGCCCCGTCGATTTTGCCCAGGAGAGTCATGATTTGTGGGATGCCGAAATCGCTTTCTGTGTAAGCAATTTCGCTGCCACCGTAGCGGTACGACTCATCCGCCCACCTGTGTGCTTCTCGCTTATCTGCAAGGAGCAAATCCAGCCCCTGGGCAATCAGGTTCACCTCAGACTCCGAGAACGCTTCTCTCATCATGATGATCCCCTTTAGATAATGCCCAGAAGGCTGAGCCAGCTATCTGGGTGGTCGGGCTCGACACAATCCCCTTCCGGGGTTTCACATACCGAATCGAGCACCCACTCCTCGATTTCGGACATTGACGGCACCTGATACGTCTGTCCGCGCCACTGAATCGTTTTGGGAAATACCATTGCTGCTCTCCTAAATAAAAAACGCGGAGGCAGCCGTCCCCTTGCGGGGTGGATGCACCCCGCTGGGTTGATGAATTGAATCCCAGCCTCCATGCCCTTGTGGGAGCATCGAGGCGTTCCGGTCTCAGGGACTGACCGGACTCATATGGCGATGACTGACGCGCATCGGTCGGGCTGTAACTGACAGCCGGCAGCAAAACACCACAAAGGCCCGGAGCCTTTCTCCAACACGCCGGCATCACCCGCGCGTTCGAGAAAAGCCCCCCGAATTGGCGGGGTATATTGCCAGATGTCTCAAACGAAGTATCTGTAGTTTTCGAGTGCTTTGGCACCTTCCAGGCGTGTTCTGAATGATCCAATGCGGGAGCCATCCACCCACTCTGCTTCCCAATGCCCTGGACGCCCGCTCAGCATGCCAATTCGCCCTGGGCATGGGGTGCCGTCCACCAGAAGGCGAACTTCGTACATTCCTGCCTCACGGCGGGTGATCTGATAGGTGCTGGTAGCCACCATACGACCCTCCAAAAGATCGCGGAGGCAGCCATCCCCTTGCGGGGTGGCTGCACCCCGCTGGGTTGATAAGTCGCTGACGCTAAGCTGCCATGACGTTGGCGCTTCGAGCCTGTTCGAGGTAAGCCTCTTCCTCGCCATTCAGGCCGATCATGCCTGCCTGAACCATTCTCGACACGTCATCCGAAAATGATTCGGTCAACATGACTTTGGCTGCGGTTACCTTTCCGATCGGTGGATGGACGCTGTCTTCCAGAAAACTCACGCACTCGGCATGGGTTGCCCGTATGACTACGTCCCTCCAGCTATCGAGTAACGGAACAGGTGAGAGGGTCTTGTACAAAGACCATATCCCCTGCAGCAATCGAGGCCTTGCTTCCGGTGTAAATGGCTCGTCCAGCATGAACCACGCGGTCTTGGTAGACCTGTCAGGCTTTAGCAGGGCTGCATCGTATATCCAGGTATGGACAAGATTCCCAAAGAGGTTGTCCCTGGGTAATCGTCCGCTGAATTTTGTGAGCCGGTCCGGACTGCGTACATGGACTTGCTCGACCGAGCGGCCATCGCCGTCATTGACTGGCGTGAGGCGGAAACCAGACAAGCCTCCGCAGCTTTCCTTCAGGGTGAATGCGGCGAGAAGCTGCTGAATCGCAGTGTCCCGACCGTACAGGGAGAGGAACATCAACTCGCCAGATTCGTCCCGGATGCAAGCATCCGCATACAGGTCAGAGAGTTCCGATATTTTGTAAAGCATGGCGTGCTCCTGGAAAAAAGGGGAGCACTTTCCCGGAGGGGAGTCGTGACTCCCCATGGGATGGTTGAACTGCAATGGAATTCCAGGTCGGAAGACCCGCCGTTTTCAGGAACTGAACGGCATTCAAGGGCGATGCATGACGCGCATCGGTCGAGCTGAAACTGACAGCCAGCAGGGGCAACTGTATTAATTATGCGCGTTTCAAGAGCCTTTACAAGCCTTGGCTCAGCCTACTTAATCGCCAGCGCCTGCTTCGATAATTTCCTCGATATATGCCGCCGCGCTGTGATTGTCTGCATACCGCAGACAGGCTGCCACGGTGATCCAGTCACTCCGAATCAACGACACATGGGTACATCCGGAAAAGTCCCTCAGCTTTCCTTGAAGAACGCCACCTTGCCCAGGTTCAACATCATCTGCGTAAAAGGACACAGCCTCTTCCAGGTCGTCGAGATGCAGGACATGGCGTTTCATTTCGATGGATAACAAGCTGTCCCCTTCTGCAATCGAATGTTCAGCCCGCAAGGTTCTGGAACATGCTTCATCAAGAAGCCTGGCAATGAACCCGCTTTCTGATTCGAGTGGTGCGATGTCTCCCGAAATACCGTGCTTCGCCATCACTTTCCCGATCAGGTCCCAGTCGAGCTTATGCTGAGCTTCACTTTCGCAAGCCCCCATCGCTTCGATCAGTGCGCTGACCTGCTGCGCCAGTCTGGTCGTGTCGGCGATCAGCGGCAACAGCACAAGTGCTTGCACTGCGTTGGCGTCAGCCAGTGCGCCACGCAGATCATCGGCCGCAAATCGCAAACAGTCGTTTGCCTTGGTCAGTTGTTCGTTGATACATCTCATTGCTGCTCTCCTGAAAAACGCGGAGGCAGCCGTCCCCTTGCGGGATAGATGCACCCCGCTGGGTTGATGAATTAAATCCCGGCCTCCATGCCCTTGTGGGGACATCGAGGCGTTCCGGTCTCAGGGACTGACCGGACTCATGAGGCGATGCGTGACGCGCATCAGTCGAGCTGTAACCGACAGCCAGCAGTGAAACACCACAAAGGCCCGGAGCCTTTCCCCAACACGCCGGCATCAGCCCGCGCGTTCGAGAAAAGCCCCCCCGGAGGGAGGGCAAAAACTAACCGCAAGCAATCAGTGCTGCACCGCCTTGTTGGCAACAACTTGGCCCTTCGATTGCCCAGCGCTTGAGCGCGCTTGCAATCAAGGCGCCGATCGCCATGAACGGCCCATAGATCACCGACTGGCCAAGAACTTCATGAGCAGTTGTTTCGCAAAGCCCATCGATCAGACGCTCGGGGATTTGCTTTACCCGGGCGTGCTCTCCTGCGGTCAACTGACGAAGCAGGTCAGGGTTGCGCGGGTGGCGGATCTTCGGGTCGGTGCTTCTCACCTTGGCGTAACCCTTGGTGACAGTCCCGATCCGGGTAGAACCGCCATCGAAAACCTGCATCATGAATCCCTTGCCGGCCTCCTTGTCCCGTTCCTGCTTGGCTTTCAAACCCGGCATGGTCGACCACCTTGGGTCGTCGTCGTCGACCTCATCCAGCGCATCACCAAGAGTGACCGGGATCCTTTCCGGCACCACCAGGTCGTTGATGGAAAAGCTCACCCCATTGGTCACAGCCACCATGCAATAGCGCTTGCGGTCCTCGACTGCATTGAAGGACTCGCCAGACAGCACCACCTCATGGACTGCGTAGCCAAGGTCCCGCAACTGCGATCGGATGATGGCGCCGCTGGCTGTATCCCGATACTGGGGCACGTTTTCCAGAACCACCACCAACGGGTTGACCGCTGCGACAATCGCCAGAAAGGCAACAACCAGATGGCCTACCTCGGGATGATCCTCCGGCACGCCAAGATTGCGCTTGGAGCGACCGGAGAGGCTGGCGCCAGAACACGGGATCCCGGCCTCCAGAATGTCCACACCTGGAAGCTTGGCCATGGCCCAGCGATCAAAGGCCAATTCCTGCATGGGAGCTGCAATTCCTACGGTGTCGGATTCCCAGCAATCATTGGCGTCCCTAGCATGATCGAGCAGCTCGGGTCTGATCTCGTTGGCAAAAACCAGCCTCGAATCCAGGCCCTCGCGGTATAGCCCCGCATGAATCGCATGGCACATGATGCCGCCGCCATGGGAAAGCGACCCGATTTCCAGCGGGTCACCCTGCCCCATCCTGGCGGCTGTTCGCTCGACTCTCTCCTGGCGACGCAGCTCGGATGCAAGCGGAAGGATATGAATTTCCTCCTCCAGCATCACCACCCGAACCGCGCTCATACCCTCGAACATCTCCAGCAGTTCTCTGCTATTGATGTCGATGACCGGATACTCGCTTTCGCCTCGCCGTTTCCGTGAGACCACACGAATGCCCTGATCGGATCGAGTGAGAACCAGTCTCGCATCGTCCAGCTTGATGTCGAATCGAGTGCCAGGATTGAATCCGGCATGATTCAGATTGGAACCTTGAAGCCACACCCGCGGAGCACCTTTGTTTTCGCCGATTGAGGTGATGAGATAGTGCTTCATTTGAGCACCTCATCCATCCCGAGCGCTTTCCGGCAACGCCTGCGATGCTTCACAATCGCGTCCTGCAAACTTCCCGGCTGATCCGTGGCCTGGTTTGGTGTGCTGATCCCCGGTGCATTACTCAAATCCGCAGGCAGGGTATCCAGATCACTGTAATCAACCGGCTGCCATAATGCAGGTTCAGCAAGCCGTCGCACCTGGTTCCAAACGAATCCGGCCTCGTGCTGCTTTACGGTGCCGACCCCAGTATGACAAAGGGCTTCGTGAATTTCATTGCACGTGTTGATTTGATGCAAACAGTCATCGTCTGCATACTCAGTATCGGTTGAGACAACCACGTAGCGCAGCGGGAAATCCGCGATCAACTCCTCGACACCACCTTCGCCCAGCCATACCAGGACCGTTGGAACATTTCCCCCAATGGACTCGACTGTCTGCATGGATTGAAGCCGTGCAAGCGCTTTGCCGGCAGGCTCGGACTCATCGAAGGCTTCCATCGGCGTTTCGTAGCCGGCCTCTTCAGCACGCTTGATGGCGACGTCGTAGTGCTCGCCAAGGTCATATGACGATCTGGGCAAGCAAACATCCGTCTCGAAAAAATCGGTCGATCCGCCTGCATCGCGGCAGAGCACATAGGTTTTCACATTCATCATTTCCACTTACATCTCCTAGAAAAAATCCGGAGACAGCCCCTGACGGGGATGCCCCGACAGGGTTAAGAAAATTTGATCTACCGCTTTGCTACTGGCCTTCGACCTCTTCCACCAATTTCGTCACCCACTCAGGAAGGTGATCTGCAAGCACTGTGGAAGAAGTCCGGATGACATCTGCAATGCTTCCGTTTTCCATCGTGACTTTCATGCTGTCGTTACCATCTGTATCGGCATCGAGCACCAGGTAGCGCATGGGATGATCCGATGCCATCCATTGCACGATTCCGCCTTCAAGCCACGCCACAACCGTTGGCATCACTTCCGATCTAGCGGTGCCATTGCTTGAACTGGTTGAAGCGGAGAGGTGCGGCATTGCCACATGCGCTTCCTCAAGTGCAGACTGAAAGAGTGCCTCGCGAACAGATGCGGAGTTGCTGCATTCATGCGCGGCGATCAGGTGCTCGCACGCACGCCTGGCGGCTGCATCACGCTCAATAATCTTGACGCACACCTCAGGCTCTGGCCATTCCTGATATTCACCAACAACCTTGAGTTCCAGAACGTCACCAGAATCCCCGGTTTCCTCATAGTCGTCGTACAGCAAGGGCATTTCGGGCGTGTTGTCCCAAAGCGTGCAATCAGTGAAGGCCCGATTGGCAATCGAGATCGCGGATTCTTCGTTCTTGGCCTGGATGCCCACACGCACCAAATGCACGTAAGGCAATTCATACTCAACGAGAAATTTCTTCATGGCCGCCTGCTTGGCGGATAGGTCTGTGCAAGTCTCAATATCACCATGCATGTTGCTCTCCTAAAAAACGCGGAGGCAACCGTCCCCTTGCGGGGTGGATGCACCCCGCTGGGTTGATGAATTGAATCCCGACCTCCATGCCTTTGTGGGGACATCAAGGCGTTCCGGTCTCAGGGACTGACCGGACTCATAAGCGATGCATGACGCGCATCATTCGGGCTGTAACTGACAGCCAGCAGTGAAACACACAAAGGCCTGGAGCCTTTCTCCAACACGCCGGAAGCAACCACGCGTTCGAGAAAGGCCCCCGGAGGGGCAAGAGGAAAACTATTCCGGCTCTGTCGGTGCTTCACCGAAAAGATCGGATGCGAAGCTCTCCAGTGTTTCCCAGTTGACGCCAATACTCGCGTCGTGATGCTTGTCGACCAATCGTAGAACCTGAATGGCCTGCTCTTCTGCCAGATCGGGACGAACTTCCAATACATCTTCGACCGACCAGACAATCACAATCTGAGTGGCTGGGTCATACCGATCTGCCGCCTGGAGACGTTCTTCAGAATCAACCAATGTCCGGAGTTCGGTAAGGGTCTCCCAGGCGGAGTGCTCATGCTCCGGATCATATTCCGGCATGATGGCTTCAAGGTCAGCCAGTGCGCAGCGCAACGCGGTAGCAATCGAAGGCTCAGCCATGGCTCTCTCCTTCAACAATCTCGAAGCTGCCAGGGCCATTGCCTTCATCGTCCGCCAGGATGATCAAACGCCTGACTTCGCCATCCTTGCATCTGATGGCCAGTCCGAAAAACTCGTCGCCGAACTCATCCCCGTCAGTACGAACGGCATCCTCTATGACCCCGCCAACCAAAGGTTTGAGTTGGTCAAGATAGAACTGCGTGTGCTTGTTTGCATCCATTTCCTTCTCCTTTTCAATCAAAAAAAGGAGGGGAATCCCCCGGAGGGGATTGCACCCCCCGGGTAGCCGCATTGAGCGGAATTCACTTGAAGCTACATTTTCGCTGCCACCAGCCAGCGATAAACACCCATCAGGCTTGTGAGCGTGAAGCCGATCTGCATAACAACCAGTCCATGCGCGCCAACCTTGATTCCATAAGCAATCCAGGCACCATTGGACAGCAGGAACAGCAGCCAGCCGAAGCGGCTTGCCCTCACATTGAGCGAGAGCAATGCAGCGCCAGTCAGACCAAGAAATGCTCCGGCCCATTCAAATACCCATAGGGGAATGTCAGACATAGGGTTCATGCAGCTTTAAGGACAGCATTGCCAAGCACTGCCCTGACCTCATCAGATAGTGATTCTTCCGCCCATTTTCTCCCGACATGGCCCCATACCGCAGACTCGTCGATCAGTTTCAGGCGATCACCCTCGGTCGAATACACGTCGACCGCCACTCCGTAACAGTCACCCGCCAGCCAGGCGTTGTACGACTCAAGTGCCTGACGCGCAAACTCGACTGCCTTGGTGCGCGCTGCATCAAGGCCACCCTTTTCCTTGATCGAATCAAGCTCATCACGCAAGCATTGATCGGGCACCCAAACACCGGCACCGCGAGCCGTATCAAACAGACACTGCTGTCCCGAGCCTGTCAAAGACCAAACCTGGCCACCATGCTCATAGCAATCGAGCATGACGGTGTAGGGCTCTCCTACTTGGCCTGACGATCTGGCTAATTGCCAAGCCTCATCAAGCAGGCTCTCCCAGGTGACGTGCTCACGTATTTTCTCCACGAGCCAGGATTCCCGGTGATAGGGAAGCTGGCCTGTGAAGTCCCCGACGAAGTACTCAAGCGCCTGATCGCGGCTCAGCCCACTGTTATTGGCGCACTCCAGGATGAACGCAACCAGATCGACCTGGAACCTAGTTCTGGCCAACTCCTTCAAGGCAGACTCCGCCTCGCGCTCGACCACTCGCAGGGATAGATCACGTTGCCAGTCCGAATCCAGGCCAAGTGCGGCTTGCATCTTGGCGTGCTGGCCCGAATGACGGTGCGATGAATAGATATGTCCCATTCCGTCACAGTCGTCTAAAGGATTTTCCACATCATGATCGTCAACAAGGTAGCCAACTGCGATCAGGCCACCCTGCTTTTCGATCTTGTGTTCCACGTAGCTCATGACGCAGGAAGGCTCGAAGCTCAACTCGGCGGTCAATCCATCCACGTCAATCTCGGATACTTTGCGGGTAAGGAAATTCATAGCGCTGCTCTCCTAAATAAAAACGCGGAGGCAGCCGAACCCAGTGCGGGGTGGTTGCACCCCGCTGGGTTGAAATAACAAATTGAATCCCGGCTTCCGTAGAAGCGTTCCGGTCTCAGGGACTGACCGGACTCATAAGGCGATGCGTGACGTGCATCGGTCGAGCTGTAACTGACAGCCAGCAGTGAAACACTTCAAAGGCCCGGAGCCTTTCTCCAGCACGCCGGCATAAGCCCGCGCGTTCGAGAAAAGCCCCCGGGTGGGGGCTTTAAAAGAAAATCAGAACAGAGGCCGATCAATCGGCATCCATTGCTGGATACCCCGGGTTCCGCCCCATTCCATTTCACTTTCAACGAAGCGGTCTACGTCAGGGTGATACTCGTAGAATCGTCGTTCGATCATCCGCCCGAACGATATCGTCCCTGACGCAGAGATCACGACCACCGGCTGTTGTTCACCCGGAAGTGCATCCTGCGTCTTGACCCAGCTGAATTGAACAGGCAAGCACACGACACCATAAGCCTCAGTACCGGGAACAGGTTTTTCCGTACCGGTATCGATCCTGGCCATTCCGATGAACAGGAAGCCCATTGCAAGTCGGCCATTTTTCATTTGCCTATCAATTGCAGCTTCGAAGTCCTCCTTCTCAAGGTGGCACTGTTCGCCACACTCCGCCTGGAAGGCTTCTGCTGCATCCACATACTCAACGTCTGTCGTCGCCAGGATAATCCCGTAACCATCTGGATCCTTGATGCCAAGCTGGCGAGCGGCTTCTGTGACGGTAATGCCAAGGCCAAATAACATTTTGCTCTCCTTAATAAAAAGTTAGGGGAGCACTTTCCCGGTAGGGAGTCGTGACTCCCCATGGGGTGGTTGATGAAACAAAATCCCGGCCTCTTGCGAGGCGTTCCGGCTTCAGGGACTGACCGGACTCAAGCTTTCAAGAAACTTGCTTCATGGCACTACATCCCATGAAATACGCAACGATCAGCCAATTCGGCCAGTGACTCCCACTCATCAAATGAACGGCACTCATCCAGGAATTCCTTGATGAGCGCCAACGCAATCGAGCGGTTCCCACTGTCCAGGGGCAGGAGGTCATTGAATTTCAACCCACCTTCACCGTGCAACGCCTTGATGAGCCTGGCCAACGCTCTTCCACCGCCCGTATCCCCCAAACTTCGCAGAATCTGCTCTGCCTGAAGG